>Ga0310811_10001827_pt1 | contig 26442 bp, 36 predicted proteins | sample YCmetagenome_FD_207642 | JGI IMG/M metagenome (GOLD analysis project Ga0310811, IMG submission 207642) | Soil microbial communities from experimental microcosm in Duke University, North Carolina, United States - YC | ecosystem: Engineered > Artificial ecosystem > Soil microcosm > Unclassified ... | reverse complement strand
TACTCAGTAGCTAGCTATTTTGAATGCAATGAATTCAGGGTGGCGCATACATTTGAAACACTTTGAGATACATTTGAATGAGTGAAAATAGACTATCCATCCACACCAGGTGGCATTGGCTGCCCTCGACGACGTCTTTCATCCAGATAATCCTCCCACATCTGCTGTGCAATTCGATCGTGTTGGATATGTGCGCGGGTATGCGCTGCTTCAGTTGGAGGTCCGTCAGAAAGTACTCCACTCCAGTATGGAGCACTCCACTCGTCTGAATCTACATGGCGGTAATCTAATAGATCGTCTGGGTCGTGAATTTGAATGACGTTGTGAACTAGACATAATGCTGGGGGAATGCGAGACTGAATCTCGGAACTATACTCAGGTGGAAGTTGTATGATACGGAATCATTTCTTGATGACGCCAAAAATCCGCTCAATGACATTGCGGAGCATTGCATGATGCAGATTAAAGAGCTCCTGGGGGTTGCGGGGTCTACAGGACATGTAAGTATGAGAGTACAGTGAGTCCAGAGTCAACATACAATAGATTAGCACGGTCCCACTCAGCGAGGTGGTAACGAATGCCCCGATATGGCACAAGCAACTCGTCACATGCCGCAAATCCAGCATCGGCAAGATACATTTTTCCTGGAGGGATTGTGAAGTCGGACAAACGAGCTACGTGGTAGACACGAGTGTCTGCTGCAGACCCTTGGAACCCACTTAACATATAAGTGAAGTGCATGTCGAAGTTGCACGCAGCAAGGCAGTTTTGGGTCAGGTTCCCCTTGCGGTCGCGAGAAGCTTGACGGTCTGCAGCCGACGGGTGGCATGCAATGTGCGTGCCATCGATAGCGCCAATAACATTCGCAAAATAGGGATTAAACTTCGCACTACTGAGAATTTTAGGAGGGACTGGAGCTTGTGCGTCAGGAAGCCGAACATAGGTAGGGTAGATTGGATGGGAAGAGAATGCGATAAGGATCCGTTTAAAGTATCTTGAAATAAATTGAATTATAATCCTCATCCGGATGAGAGCTGCTGTGAGACATACCTGGATATAGCGTCATTGGATCTTTGGAAACGCTCACCAAGGTGGCATACAGACAGGCCAGTTACACAAGCGTACAAAAATATTGCCAATTGTTCCTCTAGCTTGACATTCTTCGAATCATTTATCCCACTTTCCCGAAGTATGTTGAGTAGTACCATGAATACGTGGTGGTGAACGCCTAGCTCACAACGAATGCATTCAGGATGACCTGTAAGAAGTTCGGTAACCCAGCTGATTCCCTGTAGTGCTGAAGTATGATATGGTTGCTTGTTATAATGGACATTGGAATAGGAGTTGTAGGCATCCGTCGCGATGTTGATGACGTCGGAACCTGATACAATGATATTTTGGAATAGGTCTATGACTGCTCGAAGGATCTTCTTATCTGCCCGCTCTACATCACCATCATCATCTCCTTCATCCTCATTCCCCTCATCCTCATTCCCCTCATCCTCCTCACCATCCATGGAGTCCGAGGCACATTCAAAGTCTTCATCACTTCTAGCAGTGGAGGGCTGATCTGAGTTACTGGTGCCATGGTCATGACACAAGAGGCGGGGGAGCATGGTAATACATAGTAGAGATCACAGCGTGACATCGGATTCGATCTCCGGTGATTACTAACCATAGTTTGTAGTTTGAAAATATTTGTCAAAGTTTTGGAAGTTGGCGAAATCAGCGTTCCCGAACGGAGTCTTAATGTATAGGTTGTCATCTTAGCAGATATAAAATTTTAAATTTTAAAGAGATTTTGCATGACAAGAAAAATATAAAGCATCAGCGAACATTTTGTTGCTGGCTGAACATCATTGACAATAAGAAATATAAATATATTTTTGATGCTGGCCTAAACTTTGAAATAAAACTGTAAGGAGTTACTGTCCTTTATGCACCGACTATGCTTTAAAACTAAGATGCTTGAATGGACCATGTGTTCAACGTCATCTATGTGACTCATTGATGTGAAGAGTTGTGCTCTTTGCATCCGAGTTATGTGGACACATGCCCTTCATCTCATCTTCCATTTTCTTTCATTATTTCACCTTGTGCTCAGACTTTACAATATCCTTGTCTCACTGAAGTATTTTCACCTCGCCATATGCTCCTTGTTCTCGTTCTGGCCTAGTCAAGTACTCAAAAAACATATATATATTCCCCATGTACACTCATACCTACAGTGAATCCTAGAATCAGATCCCTGCTCCAAGCATGACTGAAAGCCTCACAGAAAAAGTCCTCATCTAAATTGTTTTGTTCTCTCTTCATGTTATCACTAACACCATCTCTAACCAAGTTGATCTGTTCACAATTCCCTGCCAAACTCATACTCAGCCTTACATATTTGGAGCCCACCATGAGGGAATTGTTCTTGAATGATCCCTTGCATTCTGAGTCCGATTTGTTGGTCTGCAACTGACCTTCTAGTCTCTGTCTCAGCACCTGGTCATCTGACCACCCATTTTCATCATTTCAAAGTATTATCACCCAAACACACAGCTGCATCTTCAACAAGATGTGCTGCCTGTGCTGGCTCCATCAAAGAGCGCCATACCACTGAAAAAGTGCTGAAATTGCGCAAACACCTATAATGCTCCTTCCACTCCCTCTATTCCTCTTGCATCAACTTCTAATACATCCATCATTACCCTGACTTGCTTAAAACCAGAACAATGCACCAGAATCATTATAGACTCTTCGGAAGGCCAAACAGAATCCTCCTTGTCAGACGATGATACCATAGGCCCTTCCTACCATTCCAGCTCACCTTTTCCCGTCCTTCCTCAACCAACATTCCCCCTTAGACCAGCTGTGTTTGACCCCGAAACCCCCACACTTACATCAAAAATGACTCTATCTATTGAAACTGCACCACCTGCAACAAATTCCCTCAGCCAGACTTCCTCAAACCCGTGTTGGCTCCATTGAAATCACCCCCAAAAGCCGCGAATCCCCCTCTCATTCCTGCAATCCAGGTTACTGCCCCAGCCACCGTTCCTGTTCCAAAATCTATAGCTACACCCTCTATCTCATCTCAGACTCTTCCTATCCCTTCCACTCATCATACTCAGATATCTACTCCATCCACTATACCACTCATGTCAACTCCAAAAGGAACCATGGGTATGCCTGGTCCTGGCTCTACCAAGGCGCCGTCATTCAATGGCGAGACATCTGAACTTTTGGAGTTCTTTGAGATCTTTGAAGACCTGGCCTTGTCTTATTCTCTCATGGATGAGCAGAAATGCAAAATGATTGTTTGGTACACGGATCCCCTGACCAAGAAATTCTGGGTCACGTTGACAGGGTATGAAAGCAAGGACTATGGAGCACTCAAACAGAGTATCTTGGCCAAATATCCCAAGCAAAATGAGGTTCGCGATATATGCTCCGAGACCTGGAGCATGTTGTTCTTAACAGTGCAGATTCTGAGATCACTACGGAAACAGAACTCCATCAATGCTATTGCCAATTTTGTCCTATTGCAGTGTGGCTAGAGGCCAACTCAAAAATCATGGCTCATGAGCGCAATAGGTACTTCTGGCAAGGACTGCCCCATTCAGCATGAAAAACTATAGATAGACACCTGGAGTTAACAGTGACTAATTATACACGGAATGAGGCACCTGACTTTGACAAAGTCCTAGAAGCTGGGGAATTTGTCTTTTCAGATGATGCATTCGACACAGACTTAAACAAACCTATTGCCAGTCGTCTCAAAATGATACAAGAGACTCGTGGATCTAGACCCAAGCTGTCACGTTTAAACTGGGACTCTGATGAAGAAGAAGAACAAAAGGATGTGCAATGGGAAGTACAGACCAGACATGTTGCCTTCACCCCTCCTCATGCTGTTCCTGCTAAATCAGTTAAGGACAAGGTTGATGATCTAGCTCAAAAGATACATGAACTTGAGATCACAGATGCAGCTTATGCTGTCTGCTATACACATCTTGCTGGTCTAATGCTGACCGCAGCTTAGGCCTGGCCATCTCCAAAATCGCATCATTTCCTCAATACTGCACCTGTCCAAACTCCGTCGTACCTCCCTTCCCAGAACCAGCATCAACTCATCAGTACCATGTCCAGTCAAGCCCCAATGACATACCTTCCTCTTCCTCCCCTTCCATCCTTGTCTAATCAAATGGGTCCTATTTGCTTCTTCTGTGGAGGGTCCCATGTCATGCATGTCTGTCCCATTGCTGGCGAATACTTATGGGCTGGACAAATCATCCGAGATGGACCTTACTTTGCCTTACCAGACAAGTCCCATATTCGACAATATGGAAATGAAACATCCCAACAAGTAATTGATGCACGATATGCTATGGCTGCTCCTTCAACTCCCGCTACCAGATCCAACACAATTCCAGTAAACAACTCTTGACACGACACAGCACCTCAGCCCTCTACTGAAATTCCATCCTCCGCCTTCGTATCTGAATCATACTTCTTGCAGTGTGTTCCAATAGCAGAGAATCACGCAAGCATAGTGACAGTGGAAGAGGAGGATGAAGAGATCCCTGCAGATGTTGATGCAGTCACACGGTCAAAGGCAAAAGAGGGTCTCATCACTACCCCCAACCTGAAGGAAGATCCATCCCTACCACATCTCATTGAAGCTCCCCTGAAACCTCCAGACACTGTAACAAAGAAACCACCTGCCTTTTCCTATGATCAAAAGCAGCCACACCTAATGCAACCCAGCGTATCTACAAGACGATGTTAGAAATGGTAGTCCCCAATATAACAGTATCTGACCTCCTCGCTGTTAGTCTGGAGTTACAAAAAGAGGCAGTAGACCATTGTCGCATGCACCGAGTTCCTGTGCCCACCACAGCCGTTTCAGTAAATACTCTCACCCTTCCATCCCTCCATCTCAGGTCGAACATGCCACACCTCTTCATGAGCTCCATGTTATGCTCAACAGAGTCCACTCAGAGCTAGGCCTGCTTGATGAAGGTTCTGAAATTGTGGTTATAAGGGAAGATATTTGGAAAAAGACTAACACACCTTGTAACCAGGAAATTTGAATGAGGATGCAGACAGAAAATGGAGGAGCCCAAGATATGGGAGGCTGCGTCGAAATGTTAGAAATAGAAGTTGAAGGCATCAAAAGTTGGGTGCATGCATATGTTGTACCAGACACACCCTATCGCCTGCTCTTGGGACACCCCTGGCAGAAACTCGTTTGTCTTTCCAAGGTTGAAGATACAGACAAGGTATATATCACAATCCAAGACCCTACGAATAGCTCCAACACCCGTACCATCGAGACTCTCCCCTGTCCTTGGCCGCATCCTTCCCTCGCCCTTACAACCGCAGTTCTAGCCATTCCAACTGATCAGCCAGCTTGATCTACCCCGCATATCCTCCTACCAATGAGTTCCACTGACATATCCTCCTATAGACAACCTCCACCGACTTCTGTCACGCGATCAAATCATCTAACACCCTCAATATCTATCCCCATATCTCGCCTCACCCTCTCCTCCTTCGCCGAATTTCTTCTTCAAGAGAACTTTGAGGTCGACCCTGCCCATTGCACCTTCGCCTACAAAAGAGTTGCTAACAAGGTCAAGCCTGTAGCTACAACAATGCCAGCACACGCACATATCATTCAGCAATTTCCTGAAAATCCACTCTTCTCACTTTCTTCTTTATCTAAAACTCCTCCCAGCTTCTCTCCCGGCATGCGGCTCACTCAAGCTCGAATGGACGAAATGGGCATCCTTCACAATGAATTCCTATGGCCAGAAGAATGCAAGTTAGCCGCTCAGGTGCTAATGAATAACAAACTTGTCTTGGCCTGGGACAAGTCGGAAAAGGGCCATTTTCAAGATGATTACTTCCCCCCAATCATTATTCCCACCATAGAGCATGTGCCTTGGGTGCACCGTCAACCTCCCGTTCCTCCAGGAATTCGGGACAAAGTCATCAAACTTATCAAGTCCAAGATTGCATCTGGAGTCTATAAAGCATCAAACTCGTCATATCAGTTGTGGTGGTTTTGTGTGGTGAAGAAAAATGGAGCCATACAGATCATCCATGACCTCCAACAGTTGAACTCTGTCACCATCAAAGATGCAGCTACCATGCCCTATATAGAACTTTTTACGGAACAATGCGTGGGAAGAGCCATATACTCAATGATGGACCTGTTTGTTGGATTTGACCATCGTGCACTAGCAGAAGAGTCCAGGGACATTACTACATTCCAAACACCACTCGGAACCTTTTGACTCACTGTTTTGCCTCAAGGATGGACAGACTCACCCACTGTATTCCAGAATGATGTCGCCTTCATCCTGCAAGATGAAACCGAGATTGCCCCAAACTTCCAGGATGATGTTAACATCCTTGGCCTTCGCACTCACTATGAGAAGGATGACAGGACCTATGAAGTGCTCACCGAAAATCCTGGCATTCGCCGTTTTGTTTGGGAGCATTGTCTGGATGTGAACCGAGTCTTCCATAGGCTCAAGCATGCTGGAGCTACTGTTTCGGCAAAGAAGCTATTTTTATGTGTCCCTGAAGTTATTGTTGTTGGACAGCAATGCATGTACAAAGGTTGAGTCCCTGATAAGACCAAAGTCTCCAAGATTGTCCACTGGCCCCCTTGTACCACAAAATCAGATGTTTGTGGGTTCCTCGGTACTGCAGGGACTGTTAGAAATCGGATTAAGGATTATGCATCCATTGCTCGTCCGCTCACAAACCTCACAAAGAACAACATTGAGTTCAATTGGTATGATGGAGCTCAAGCAGCTATGGACACGCTCAATGAGGCCATTGTCAATTCATCAGCAATACAACCCATTGACTATTCCTCACCTCTCGAAGTCAGTTTAGCAGTAGATTCATCCTATATCGCTTGTGGCTGGATACTCTACCAACTTGATACTGAAGGTCGTTGTCATCCTGTGTGTTTCAGTTTGATAACTTGGAATGAGCGAGAGTCTCACTATTCACAAGCAAAGATTGAGCTATATGGCCTCTTCTGTGCTCTTAAAGCTGCAAAGGTTTGGCTCATAGGCCTCAAATCCTTCACCATGGAGGTTGATGCTAAATACATCAAGGGCATGCTCTGCAATCCAGACATACACCCTAATGCCGCAGTTAATAGATGGATTGTGGGAATTTCATTTTTCAATTTTATGCTGAACCATGTACCAGGATTGAAACATGCTGGTCTGGACAGACTCTCCCATCGTCCAGGAACACCAGAAGATGAAGAAGACCAGGAAGAGATGTCAGAAGAAGTAGATGAATGGGTTGACGAGATTTTAGGATGTGGAATATGGGTAGTGAAAGAACTTGATGAGGAATGGCCCTCCTGGACTAGTACACTTGTTTTGACAGCAGCAGACACCACGCACACTTCTGACATTGACATCCCTTCAACAGAAACCTTCATATGCCTTGATAACGAGCTCCATGCAATCAGAACCTATCTTGACACCTTCTCCTTTCCATCATCTACTCCCAGCAAGGACTATTCATGTCTCACAAAATGCTCATTCCAGTTCTTTATTCAAGGTAATTGTTTATGGAGAAAAGACTCAGCGGGATGACATCAGCTCATTATATTCATGCCACATCATAATCACATTCTCAATGACGCTCATGACAAACTCGGGCACAAAGGATTCTATTCTACTCGACATACCATAGCAGACCGGTTCTGGTGGCCATCCTTAGACCACAACCTCCAATGGTATTTGAAGACTTGCCACCAGTGTCAAACCCACTCAGTAGCCAAGGTCATTCTTCCCCCTTCCATCTCCATGCCAGCATCCCTCTTTCATAAAGCATATGCCGACACCATGTTCATGCCAGCATTGCATGGTTACGATCGAATAGTTCAGGCTCGATGTTCACTGTCCGCCTGGCCTGAATGGCACATGTTGAAAACCAAAACAGCATGCACCTTGGGTGCATTCATATTCAAGGAGATATTGTGCAGATGGGGAGTAATCAAAGAGATTGTAATGGATAATGGAACACTGTTTATAGCAGCAGTGGATTGGTTGAAAAAGAAATACGGCATCCATCATATCAGAATCTTGGCCTATAACTCCCAAGCAAATGGCGTAGTTGAACGATCACATTGTACCATCTGCAACTCCCTCGTTAAAGCATGCAACAGTGACATCACCCAATGGCTGAAGATAGCCCCTCACGTGTTCTGGGCAGATTGTGTTACTACTCAGAAATCCACTGGCTACTCTCCATTTTACCTTGCTCATGGTGTAGAACCTTTGCTTCCTCTCGATATTGTCAAGGCCACCTTCATGCTCCCTGACCTATCTGCATTGATATCAACCTCAGACCTTATCAGTTCTCGTGCCCATCAACTCCTCAAATGAGATGATGACCTGGATCATGCTCATGAAAGACTTTTGAAGAGCCATGCTACATCCATCAAGGACTTTGAGTGACGTTTTGCAAACACCATCCACAACTTTGATTTTCTTCCAGGATTCCTTGTTCTTGTCCTAAACAAGAAAATTGAACCAGCATCCAATGCCAAATGCAAACCTCACTATTTTGGACCCATGGTTGTCGTTTCACAATTAAAAGGAGGCTCTTATCGTCTTGCAGAAGTCGATGGTGCAGTTTTAAAGCTCAAATTTGCAGCCTTTCACCTCATACCTTATCATCCTCGCTCCCCGACCTCTCTCGACATCACTCAATACATCAACATTGAAGATCTCACCGGAACCTTACCAAACAAACATTAGATGTGTCTGCCGTTTTCTTTCTCATTTTTTTTTATTGTTCTTTTCCTGTCTGGTTGCCTTAATTTTCTTTTTCTTTAATCAATTCCAGTATGATACAGTAAGTTTATTAGTTAGAGGATCGACCGGGACAGTCGATATTCAAAGTGGGTAGGTGATGTAAGGAGTTACTGTACTTTACACACTGACTATGCTTTACAACTAAGATGCTTGAATGGACCATGTGTTCGACGTCATCCACGTGACTCATTGATGTGAAGAGCGCAACTCTTTGCATCCGAGTTATGTGGACACATGCCCTTCATCTCATCCTCCATTTTCTTTCATTATTTCACCTTGTGCTCAGACTTTACAATATCCTTGTCTCACTGAAGTATTTTCACCTCGCCATATGCTCCTTGTTCTCGTTCTGGCCTAGTCAAGTACTCGAAAAACATATATATATTCCCCATGTACACTCATACCTACAGCAAATCCTAGAATCAGATCCCCACTCCAAGCACGACCAAAAGCCTCACAGAAAAAGTCCTTATCTAAATTGTTTTGTTCTCTCTTCATGTTATCACTAACACCATCTCTAACCAAGTTGATTTGTTCACAATTCCCTGCCGAACTCATACTCAGCCTTACAAAACTTCACATTTAAAACTCAAAAAAACTTCAACCATTGCATATGACTGAAGGTCTGCTGATGTATGAAGTTTAAACCACTGCTTAGACAGGCGTCAAAATTTAAAATACCTCCTGACAATAAAACAGGAAGACAAATCATGAAGTTTTGTCTTCAGATAAAATTGATCGCCTGATGATCACCCACTCATTGCCCACTTGCAACAATCTGTGTAAAATATTGGGGACTGAGTTACATTCATATATATGAATATGTAGTTACAATGTGATTGATCCTGTTTTTACAGTCATCAGATACCAGTGATTTTAGAAGTGAATGAAACTTATGTGAGATAGAGATAGTATAACTATGGTATCACTTGAAACCACCCATCAGGCAAAGTGACCAACAACCCAGGATACCTTGACATTTTCCAACTGACTACTGACATTTGACAAGTGCAATTTAGCAGGGAAATGAGGATACATAGCAAATGGATCGATGGTCTGATCATGATGTGGGAGGAGCTTGTGTACAGCAAATACTAGTTCACCTGTGGGCTTAGCATAGATATGTTGAATACTGCTGGGGACAGGAGATGATAGCTGGTCCCCCTGAGGATTTTTTTTTTTTTGACTATTCCCAATGTGAGTAGAAGCTCTGCTGTAGATAATGCTGTTGAATTTTAGTCACGCACATAATATTGCTGTACATTGTTTGATGAGTGTGTGCAAGTCTTCAGGAATGGGAACAGTCTTGGCAGAGGAAGGAGCCTGTAAACTGTCGTCCAAAGGATCCTTGGCAAGGTCTTCACCAACAGATGTAGCACTGTTGGGACATATATATTACTGTTGGGATATGCATGTTATCAAACAAAACTTTGCATTCTTGGATAGCCAGTGGACAATCTGGTCAACTAAGCCAAGAGCAAAGTTTTGAAGTTGTGATAAAAGAATATGACATGGTAGTTTCCAACTTGCCTTGAAAAATCAGTTGTACTATTACACTGGTACTTCATAAATACTCACCAATCTTATGATTTACTGGGAGACACTGAAGTATTCCAATTAAACATTCAAAAGGAAAGCACCACCAAGAGTGGGCAGGGCCAAATAGAAGTAGATAGTCGTATATGTGGAAGGCAGCATGGTGATTGGGATGCACAGCAAAGGTGGGGTGTATAGTCTTCAGATTTCCAACATAATGTGCAATGTGGGAGCAATACGCACATGCCCTGTCTGCAGTTGTTGTTTGGGCACACGCAAGATAGATCCCACAAACAAGTTCCATAGTGTGGTTGAGAACAGCTCTAAGGCAAGTGCTGATGGACCTGGTTCTACCTTGTGCTCAGGAGAGGACAGAAGATGAGGAAGGCTGCTGTTACTGCAACAGCAGCTATGGATGAATGCATGATATCCATATGATGTGTGTGCTACATGTCTATGCGTGCTGAGACTCCAAGAACCCCCAAGACCCCTGGCACCCCTCTGCCTGCATCTCCTGTCCTATGCTCATATCCCACTGGAAACCCCTGTTGCATAGTCCCCCCCTCTAGAAATGCACCTCCAGGGGTGTAACTCTGCTCTACTACTGATCCATGTCATCCTCTGCGCCATGTTTGCTCTCACTCTCCATCCCTACTTCTTCTGCGTCTGTATCCAACCCTTGTTCCCATGTGCTAGGCAAGTCTTCCTCAATGATGTTCTCTGTCAGCATCTCTTGGAGCAATGCAAGTGCTGTGCCATCACGTGGGATGAATAGATGTAGTCTTCTTGCATGGACTAGCCCATTGATAGGGAACCCTTCCAGCATGCTGACTGTGTAAGAGTTTCCTACTTTGGACGTGATATGTCTTAGTGCCGACCATCGAGGCTGTAGCTTCCTTGATGATGCTAGCAACATATCAAAAGCATTAGCGTAGATTTGTACTAATTGACCTGTTTCAAAGATGACTTCACCTGTGCAGGATTTGAGGACTCTTTGGTTGAAGCTTGCTTTGTGATGATTGGCATGAGAGACTGCTTGATCTGCTCCATCTAGGTGTTGCTGTTCCACATATGCCATGTGTACTTCGATGTCTGTGACAGATGGTCCATCACTTGCCCTTGATATGGACGTGGGTATCATGTTGATGACTAATCCAAGTAATAGCTCTTTGGGTGAGAACTGGAACATGGGAATAATGCATTTGTTGAGGTGCCAAATTGCATTGTCAAAGTGGTCTCACTATACGTGTGAAATATCTTCTGCTCATATGTCTTCATACTCATCTTCACCTAAATTTGGACCACATAATTGTTTCAACTGTCCTAGAAGCTTCCCATTTGCATTCTCTACCAGGCTGTTTATCCATGATGAGTACACGGTGACTACATGTGGCTTCATGTTGTGCGCACATCCCTGTTGTCAAAGTGTGATCCACCATCCATCATGAACGTCTCTGGTGCATGGAAGTTGTGTGTGATGGACTTCAGTCTGTCAATGGTGGTTCTGGCCATTCCATGGGTCTTGAACTTAAAGCCCCAGGTATACTGCAAGTACATGTCTAGAATGAGTAGAACATTGTGGAATCCATTCTTTCCTTTGGGAAGTGAGAGGTAGTTGGCTATGAGTAATTCAAATGGATTACACCGGGTGATAGGGTACATTAACGTGTGGAGTTGCATTGTGGGCATGCCAGGATTGTGTTTGTGATTGACTGGTCAAGTTTTGGACTGTAGATGCAGTCCATTAACTTGAGTTTGGTAAGGTTGTGACCCCAATGACCATTGTTGGCATGTTTTTGTCTGGCCATCTCTATTGCCTCTGTCTGTGATATGTATTCTAGCCATGGTTGTGCTCTGATGGATTTCCCATCTGCAATGTGCCAAAGCGCCTGTCTTTGACACTATATCCCAGTGCCTGGTGATGTGCTTGTCTATGATCTTGTTCTGACTTACCATTATCCAGATTGTACATAGCTTCAATTACTTCCAGGAATAATGGCTCATTTGCAAAGCAAGTCTTGAGTTCTATGGTTGCCATGTCAGTATCACTAATATGCAGTAAGTCATTTACTAAGCTGTGTACCAATTCCCAGTCTTTGCTAATGGACCATGCACTGCCATCCCCATCCTTCTGTGGTTGTCCTGATATGCGCCTGCTTAATGCATCTGCTGCTATGTTAGTGGACCTGCTCTATGTCTGATGGCAACTATCTGGTAAGCCAGAATACCATCTCTCCATCTTGCATGTACCAAGGATGCCTTGTCATTAAGTAACATATTGCAAAGAACAGTACAATCTGTCTCAACCTCTACTGGGAATCCCCAGGTTGTCCCACCAAAATGGTCAAAGGCAAACTTGAGTGCTGCAAATTCCAGTAAATAAGGCTTGTACTGTTCCTCTGCTGGTGATGTCCATTTTAACTGGATGTGTTCTAACTATAGTATCACCTGAGGGAAGCTGCATTGTAAAGTATTGTGACAGAACAGCACCGAAACTGTCTTTGCACCCATCACTTGTGACTATAAATGGGGTGCCATCAAATTTTGGGGCTTTGAGGATAGGTTCCGAGACTAGTATCTGCTTGAGCTGTAAAAATGCTCAAGTGTGACATTGTTCCCAGAATTGTGCAAGGTTGTGATCTCTCAGAAATTGTTGGCACTTTTGATTTGTTCCTTTGACATCTGTTGATGGTAGATCTAAGTTACGAAGCATATCCGTGAGAGGAACTGCAATCCTAGCATAATCTTTGATAAGAGTTCAAAAATATCCTGTTAAGCCTAAGAAGCACATCAGTTCTAATAAGTTTTTAGGAACTGGCCACTCAGTGACTGCTGCTATTTTTGCTGTGTCTGGCTTGATCCTATTGTGTCCTACACGCAACCCACCAAAGACAAGTTCTGTGAAGAAAAGCTTAGTTTTTGATGGTGATAATGATAGACCTAGTTTGTGACATTGCTTGAAAAATATATGTAGCTGTCCCAGTAACTCTATAAAGTCGTCACTGACCATTGACCCATCATCTACGTACAGTACCAAGAGTAGCTTTAGCATAATGTCATGGAGTGCTTGAGCAGTAAGATCACTGAAACATAACGGCACACCCTGTACTCCCATTGGCATGCAGCAGTATGCTTTATATTTGCAACCCTCTGTGTAGAAACATAGATAAGGTTGGCTTTCTTTCTCTACTGGAATAGCATAGAACCCTGCCATGAAATCAAGGATGCATATGTACTCATGTCCCACTAATCATTGTTGTTTTGCATTGATGTCCCCTTGCGGCATTGGCGCTACATCAGATACCTTATTGACCTCACTGAAGTTTTGGCAGATCTGCCATTTCACTTTGGCAGGATCAACCAATTCTGCTATCCTGTCTGGTGTTAAGCTCAGATCGAAGTTAGAGTCCAGTGGCTCACCTAGTTCTATGCATTGTTTATTAAAAATATGTTGAATATCATTGAGTGATAGACTAGTGCCTGAGTGGGTCTTCTGCATGAGTACTGTGGACACTACTGCCTTGACTTCATCTGCTGGTATAAACTGAGTAATTCCTGCCTTTCTCATTTCATCCAGGACTGGGAATAGATACTCTCGCTGCAGTTGTGTCAATTGGCACTGGTGAATTTTCTTCGAAAATACAGTGTGTGGTGGTATTGATAGTCAAAACTTAGCAAAATCTACCTGTTTCACTTCTCTTGTTGATAGTGCAAATACGTCAGCAAACTCAATGACTAGACTTCATACCATATTGTATTGCTCATCTGTTAGTTGTGGTCCATAATGAATGGTGTTCATGACCTTTTCCACTCACAGTGGGTAGAATGGTCTGAGGGAAGTTAATCTAGTGAATGTATTATTCAACAGGTTGGGGTGAGCTAGGTCTGGTACTTCACCTAGGAGTGCATTGTTCTCTGCATCACCCATGTGCAAGATTTCATGATCATCTTGATGTGGGGTTGTTTCTATACTTGTGACATTAGTAGGTTCTTCGGACATCTGAAAGAGAGGAGGATGCTTAGTTGCAGATGGGAACTTTATCACTGTTGGGAGACATGAGAGTGGGAGTGTTTGGAATGGTGTGATATTACATATGTGGTGCTGCAATCCTTGTGATGTGAGTGTAATGGAGTCATTGCTGTAGTCCCGCATGGCCTGGGACTATTTGAGCAATGGTTTATCTAACAAAATCTGCCAAAAGCCTCTGCTTGGAAAGACTTCGAATGAGGTGTTTAGTTGTAGGAGTCCCCATAAGATCTGTCCTGTCCAGACACCTGTTGAAGGAACTAATGGTCCATCAGCCATTCATAGTATATGTCAAGAAGGACTTAGCAGGGCAAGTCTACATGCTATTCTCTGGAATGCTGCTGTATCAATGGCATTGATCATGGCACCATTATCAACTATAGCTAAAAATCAGACTTTTTCTCCTTGTGGTCTATGTAGGATTGGAACTGTTAAGAACAGATCACTCGTTTTTGTTCGAATTGCATTTCCTGATGCATCCACCATATAAACATCAATGATAGCATTATTCTGTGTTGTCATATCCCATACATTCGCGCTTCTCATCCGAAGTTCTGGATACCAGATCTGATCAGATCTGATCCACAGATCTGATCCAGATCTGTTATGATAAGCTTCTTCATTCATATCCTATTCATATAACATTAAGCACTGCTTATTTTCTCCATTCAGTATGTCTTCCCTTCCAGTATATCGGTTATGCTCACTTCTGGCCTATGTTTGACTTGTAATAAGTGTTGCTTATACATTGCGATACTTTGTGCATAGCCTTTTGCTTAGTTCTATCGTATATAAACTCTTGTATATGTCCTGTAGTACCCTAGTTCAAATATCATCTTAGATTGTTCTCATTCTGCCATCTGGACTTGAGTCTTATAAACTCTTGTCACCCTCTGAGACTTAAGGATTGTATCCGATAGTCTAACATATTCGTCTCTATCTTTGGATAGTCTATACTCCGTTAGTTTCTAGTCTTAGACATATCTAGACTAGCCTTTATACTTCCGTCCAATATCTGGACGTACCTTCAGATAAGTATACAATACTAATCTTTACCTTCGGATATCATACGATAGTTGTCCGGACCTTCAGATATGCTACTATAGCCATCCAGATCTTTTGATACAATATGTATAGCATTCTGAAATACTGGGCTATACTCAGGAAAGGAGCACAGCATACGAGCTGAGGCCAAAGCACTTTGGATCCGAACCTATTTGAGTATGACATTAACATGTGTAAGAGAAGGTACAACCAGAGAGAAATCTGTCCTAGTGATGATAGGATCTACTTTGTCCAACTTGAGAGAAGTCAAAGGAACTGTTGCACTAATACCATCAGTGCACTCTATATGAGAATGAGAGGAAGGGGAGGGCATGGTTATGGAAACATTATGTACAGTAGGTAGCTTATATGGCAGCATTGAAGGTGAATGAGTGTATGTAGGTGGAGTCTGTGTTTGAGGGACTGCTACTGCTCCACAATATGTAGTGGTCCCCCATAATTTTATTGTTCCTACTCATATCCTGTCTCCTGTTGTGTCCAAGCATTAGTCTGATCCCACCAGCCTTGCTCTTCTTGCACTGTAAACACTTGTGGCGTCAACGGAGCTCCATATTGTTGATAGTATGGATGCGTTATCTGTGCCGTTTGTGCTATAGAATACACAGGGATTGATGTCTGGCCTGAGCCCACTCTCCTTAACATTGCTGCCACATGTTGCTGCCATCTAGATTCTTGAGGACATAGGACTTCTGTCATGGTACACTGTGAGCTGAGGTGCATCAGTTTGGTAACAATTCCACAATTACAACATTCTCTGGATCCAAGAATTGCTGTGCCTGGATGCAGTGGATATGGACACTCTAATGATGGGATTCCTTCAGTGCTGTGCATGTGATGCCATGCATTCACATCTGCTTCATATTGATGTATTCCATTTTCTGTGTCCTGGCATTGCAGTACCACATTCAGCTTCTCCATAATCTGCACCCTCGTCAAGGCTGCACGTGTGAGTGGATTACCTCACCATCCCATAGGGCTTGCTCCTGTATTCTGTCATGGTCTATTAACTGGCGCTAATGATGTTCCTTGGGCTGTCATGGTGCCTACATTTATGTTTGAAGGTAGTGAGAGAAATGGGCTAGTGTTTGCATATGCACATGATGTTCAGTAGTATGGTTGTGCTATGTGTCTGCTATCCATAGATAATTGTGGGAACTGGAGAGAAAGCATGTTGAGTGATGGTGAGCTTTGAGCATTCAACTGTGCAATGTCAGCATCACGTGTTCTGTTCATGTTTAGGTCTTCTTTAGCTCTCTTCAGTTTGATTGCAGGCACACTTTCTATGTCTTGAAGGAATTCTTGCCACAATGAGTAGGAGCACGTCATGTGGTCTTTGAGTATGTTAGGTATTCCTTCAAGCATGTATTCCACCAGGAGTCCTGTGCTATCACCTATGCCCATGGCAATGTGCATGACCTTGTTGGCCCAGGTGACGTGTCCATATTTGCCTATGGGTTCTCCTGGCAGCCATACTCCAATATCTTCTTCTTTCAACACTTGCACCATTACATGTTCCTTCTGTTGCGCTTGCAAGTACTGTGGTGGTTTTGATGCTGACCACCATATCATAAATTCTCTTTGGAGCTGTGTGAACAAGCTATGGATCACTGTAACATTGTCAAACCACTGATCTGCCATGTTTCCTGGTGCGAGCTGCATCTTGAGTCATTGTACACGGCTGCACATCTGTGTAGCTGTCTGGTAAGGAGAGTTGGAATTGTGCGAATGATAGTGATGGCTCTTCCTTCTCTCTATAGTCACCATGGAATAGCGGAATTGAGTGCAGATTATCATTGCTCATGATTGGTGTTGACGGACGAGGCATTGTATAGGGCCTAGTGTTTATGAATGATGATGTAGTACTGGGAGTAGTAGAACTGCTGTTGTGGTGAATTGACATGAATTGAGCTGGATGTAAACGTGTGGTAGGGCTGTCTGGCATGTTTTATGATGGTGTTCCTATATGGGCAGAGTGCTGTATATGCATAGGAGCCAAAGTGTTACGTGGATGACAGGGGGCAATTAGTTCTGGAGTACAATTATTCCCCTGCGTAGAGGAAGCTGGTGAGACTGATGTATAGGTTTGAGTATTGGTTAATAAGAAACTCTGAGAAGTGAGATGTCATATCCGTGCGACATTCTCTAGTGTGAGTTGCTCTGATTACTGGTTTCTTGCTGCTGCTGATGTTTGTTCTGTCATGCAATGGATCTCTATCCCACTCTCATCACCCGGTGGACCTGGTTCTATCTTGTGCTCAGGAGAGGACAGAAGACAAGAAAGGCTGCTGCTACTGCAACAGCAGCTATTAATGATTGCGTGATATCTGTATGACATGTGTGCTACATGTCTATGTGCACTGAGACTCCAAGAACTCCCAAGACCCCTGGCACCCCTCTGCCTGCATCTCCTGTCCTATGCTCATGTCCCACTGGCAACCCCTGTTGCACTGATCTCATCAGAAGGATGCAAGGTGCCGGCCCCCCACAGGCTCAATAGGGCAATAGGAATATAAATGGTGATTAAAGTGTGCCACTCATTCACTTTCATCATCCCAGCAGATATGCTTCTGAAATCACTTGGGGCTAAAGTGAACCAAGATGGAATGGTTATCTCTTGAATAACATCTTGAACACGATTGAGGGCATCTAGAGAACCAAGCTGGTGCTCCTCCTCCAGAGCAGCAAAAGGTTTTCCACAGTGCTAAGAACAAATATAGGAGACTACTAGATTTTTGGGGAATGCATTTCAAGGCCTTGCAAAAAAACTTGAGAGGTCCAATATTGTTATAAAGCAGGGAACTTTTTAACTTATCCAGGTTTTTGTCATTGGAAGACAACTGGGAAACAAGAAGGGTGTGTATAGCAGCAACCTGAGTCATTTCCTTTGAAGTCATCCCTGAGGGCATATTGCCTAAGTTGCACAAAAAGGCCAGAGGGATAAGGTTGAGAAAGTGGTCACTATAGTTAAACCAAGAAGATGACAGGAGTGATGCTGAACTAAACCTTCCAGTATGACAAATGCCACATCTCTGAATAGTGCACACCATGAGCTTTGAATAGTTTCTCCTGTTTGGAGGTTGTTGCAGCATCCATCCACTGCTCAGCAAACTTCTGAAGTTCATCTTTATTATGAGATTCCCATTTTTCAAAGTCCACTCTACTGTAGGTAGTCTTGTGAAGGCAGTTGCATGCACTACAATAAAAATGACTAATAATTCCAGCTAAAGAAGCAAGATGATGAGTGGCAGGAAGGTCACACACAGCCAGAGCAATAGCACTGTGAATGAGCCAACTAGTAGGAAAACAAGCAGTTTTGGAAAATTTGATACTGTGCTCCCATGAATCTACCATATCATTGATAAGTGGCCAGATGTAGTGATTGAGGTGCTCAAGGGATGGCTGTTTTGGACCCAGGATGATTCCTGCAAGATACATGTTCTCAAGCTTGTACCTGATATCTAATGGCAGATTCAAGCATGCCATTGAGATGATTCCAGAGGATTTGCTAGCACCACATATGCTCATACCCTCCATATTGAAAAAGTCAACGTGAAGAGCAAACATATAACACCCTTTATCTCCTCTATCAATAAAAAGTGAACCTGGCTCTGGGCTACAAAATTGACAGAGAAATTGAACTTCAAATGCGTGTTTTATCAAAGGTGGATGGGGAGAATTGATTAAGTCCTGCAAATTGTTGCAAGCCTGATCCATTTCCACCTCAATGTCTGCATGTGAAAGGAGACTGGCAAGGTAGTCTTTAAAATTGTGGTACATGAATGTCTTTTGTAGTTGCAGTACCCCTTCAGGGCCATGGCTAAGTAATGGCTCACCATATTTGGCCTCTGGTGTGGGGCAGTGTGTGCAATGTTCAGGATATAAAGGAACAGTTGAGCTGTATGCATAATGAGAGCTGTAAGTGCAGTGACAACTGGAGCAGACCACATACACAACAGTTTTCTCAGTGAGATGGAATTTGGCAAGTGTGGTGTCAAAAGTCATTGGAATTTGACTGAGTACATTTTGATGGGAAGAGCTAAGACTACCATCTGGTTGTCGGAACATGAGGAATAACAGAACTGAGATAAGTCCTAGGATGAAATTGCAACCTCACCTACTGACCCCATGATGACTTTACATACCATACCAATGAATAAGGCAACCTGTGTGATTTCATCATACTGATCTAGCTGAGACTGCTGGTGAATATCTATAGACTGTTTAGAAACATGATTATGATGAAGATAATCAAACTCTTACTGATATCAAATTTGACTGCTGCATGCAAGTCCATTTTAGACAGCTTGTGACTGTTGAACTGGGATTCTGGGTCATCTATCTCCAATATAATTGACTTCTTCTGTGTGATTGCAAGGTCTGTATTTCATTTGACATTCTCCACACCATTATGAAGCAATGGTAGCTTGCAACCAACATCATCAAAATTACTAGCAAGCAACAACTGAAAGCACTACTGGATGCAGGACTCTATATTATCAAGGATTGTCAAGGCCTTTATGGTTCACCAGTGTCTGTTCTTCTTGGAGACATCCTAATAACCAGCAGTTGTGACACTGGGATCTTGTATTACAAAAGGATCCAGTAATGTGAGTCGCTTGAGTTCATCTGTCAGAGTTGTAACAGATACTGGTGGAGTAGGATTGGGATGCTCCAGATGAATAGGCACATGTAGAATGACAAATAGTTCATCATTGGTAAGGGTGAGTGTACAGAGCTGTGAGGCTACCAAACCCACACCATCATGTGTGAGCACAGCACATTCTGCTTGGGCACACTGAGTATGTTATAAATGAGGGGCCATAAGGTATTCTGAGATAAGCACCCCTTTTGGCATGCCATCATCAGCATGATCACCAGTTTTGATGCATTTCTCACAGAAGCACCATTTGTACACTGAGGGGGCCACAGGCATGAAGAGACAGGCAACAGCAACAACAGTATGTACCATTGTTTTTATGAATTAAATAGGGAGTAGAAGTCATAGAATTGGGGAGCAGAACCAACTGCAGAGGTAAGCTTTGAGTGATGCAAACAACAGCAACTGAAACAAAAAGATGTTGCAATCAGCAGTAAGCCTGGTACAAAATTAAGGAAAAGTAATGATAAAGAGAACAGTTAACATTTTCTAAGCATGAAGGACTTGCAACTTTGGCAACAAAAGAGCACAACAATCACAAATAACAAATATTCCACATTTGGAAATTGTTACATAATAATATTCAAGCTGAGCTCAATGGTTTGTACTGTCGAGCTCATCAACTCGTTCATTGTCCCTTATCCTTAGAGCACAATGGTATGTACTGTCATGTCTCTACTTCTACCATCCACCTCACTAATTCCATCCTTTTCATCTATAGCAATCCTTTGGACCAAATGTGTTTCAAGCTGCCAACTGTGAGCTTGACAGTTTGTGCTGTTGAGCTCATTGAGCTCATTGTCCCCCATCCTTAGAGCACAATAGTATGTACTGTTATGTCTCTACCATTCACCCTGCCAATTCCATCCTTTTTGTCAATTGCAATTCTTTTGACCTGATGTCTTGTCAACTCCTCTGCTTTCACCACCAACTGCAATCCTTTGGTTCATGCTGTCAAGCTCATCATTTTCCCATCCTGATCACAATGGTATGTACTGTTGTGTCTCCTGCATGGACATACAATTCACACCTCACCAATTCCATCCCCTTAACTGATTGCAGTCCTTTCAACTACCCAATGTCTTGTCAACTCCCATTCATCTATCCATCAGGTAAGCAATTCAACTGTTACATACCATTGTGCTCAGGATGGGTTAGTTTAAGCTTTAGCCTGAACACTAAAATCTTCCATATATCCCTTGATGTCTATCTCATTTATGAGGCTGTCAATGTAAATACTTCTCAGGCATTTGAGTACTATTATTGGAATCTAAAATATTGCAACTGCAATATCAGTCATGAGGGGAGAGTGTTCTAGATCCTTATGTCTCTCACCCAGTGAATACATTTGTATCAAGCAAGCTTTGGGTTGGCCATAGTGGTTCAAGTATTGGTAATGCCCTTTATTGACAATTCAATCATGATGTTTAGTATGGAGAAAGTGCCATCATATGAATTATATGCATTAATTTTGCCTGTCAGTGAACAAGATAAGTTTACAATTGCCCATTGTTATGTACCTTATACACCACAGATTGCAATAATTGGTTCCTTCATTGCCTACACGGGTGGAGAAAATGTCTATCATATGACATTGCCTGCCTCACCTTTGATTGAGGTGGGCAAATTCTGTACCTCAAAAGACTCTATATTCTTTTTTGAGTTGTTGAAATCAATAATGCTGCCTATCCAGTGAGATTGATCAAGTAACTTATACCAGAGATGTAGAGAGAGCACACTGGTGTTGGAGTGTCAAGGGAACAAGCCAAGCCAAATCCTGATGTGCATCAGAAATGACTCTCCTTCATTAGAGTAGATTTATCAGGGGGCTAAGTGAAGGCCATGCATCAGCCATGCTGAAGAGAGATATCCTCATGTTACATCAAGGCTAATTATTATTATTTAAACAGATTTGATACCCTATGATTATTCAAATTTTACGTTGAACAATCTCAAATGCTGGGCAGAAAAAGTCCAGACATTCTTAGTGATTCAGAGACCATAAAAGCAGAAGGATACAAATACACACCAACATCATCAAACTGATGTGCTGCAGCTCAAAGAAAGTAACTCAAGAGTGATAGAGGCCCACATGATGACATTGGAACCTTGTCAGGGAGACAACAAGGAACACTAATTGGATTGGATGGAAAATAACAGGATGAAACTGTGGATTTCTTAAGTATTGTATCAATAAATATGTGATAGTAGGTAAGAGACTCAAGTCTACATCATATGGTACAAAGTAGCATGTTTATATAGGAAAAGTGCATGTGATGTGATGCAATAAGAATATGTGATAAGCATTCAGCTTATAGACATACAGACACAAACTTAAACTCTCAAATCACAATACTGCAGAAAAGGAATCACCTTTAGCTCTCATCTCCATCCACATGAGAATGTGCCACAGACAACAAGACATATTTCATCTGTTCAAAAAGTATGCTTATTACCCCATGTAAGATACTGTTACCATATATTAATCAACACAACAACCTCAATTGGAAAGTCCTAGATAAGCCAACAATAGATTTACAGGAATATTATAGAAAGACCTTTTGGTCTGATCAAACATTTCTAGAAATAGCATAATGATAAACTGTAATATCTAAAAAATCCAACAGGCCACTGTATGATATATTAGTGATATTCAATATCATGATCTGAAATTTGACAGCTTCCCAACTGATGGGAAAGCAAATTGCCTTCAGCTGTGCATAAACCTATGCTATATATCTGCTGCAGATGGTGTCCTGATAAACTTATATATTTACATCTTTACATATTTTCAAAATCATGGCTGACAGAAGGTAAGTCAAGTCAACTATCATGCTGTGTCAAGCAAAAGGGTGTGTGGGCCATTTCCTTACAAACTTAGTTTGCTCAAATATTTTCAGAGGCACACTATTGCTGACATAAGTGAAGTTGCAAAGGCTGCTTCATTGTTGACTGGCCATGCCAAGATGCAGCTTCTGGCTGCAATGTCCATATCCCTTCAAAAAAAGTGCTTTGACTCTGCAAAACAGCGGAAGACAATCATGTTGCAACAGACTACCAATTATATCTGCTACTACTAGTCCCAAACTACACCTACATTTTATATTCCCAGTGTGAAAATTAAGCAGCTTGCAGAGCAGTCAAAGCCTAGCAAAGCAGATAAGGCCATGCTACCAAGATCATACATGATGTGGTGGACTGAGAATCCTATTCCTTCTCTGTTAGGTTTGATGATAAAGATGGAAATTTACTTGTGGCATACTTTTCTAACAGAATTCTTATGATGGACAAAAAGGTAAACAAACTTTCAGATACAATGTACATTGGCAGACCACAGACTCCACATTTACTTCATTGGTCTGTCGACAATGTAAAAAAAGTTCAGGCAGATGCCAATGTCAAATTAATCTTTAACAGCATTCCAGTAAGCATCCCTCCAATCTCAGCATGCACATTCATTGCCTAAAATTCTCAGCTGGATATTTTAGGGGATGCACTGTATGCTTTCCAAGCCTTACACTGTTTTCTTTGCCTGCATGAAAGTAAGAGGGGCAGCAGGCATGATTTTGTTGATTTTCTCATGCAGTATGAGCATAAAGTGGAAGGAGTAGATGAGGATTGCCAGCAGGGGAATAATAACTAGGGTGACAACAAGGATGACAACAACAACAACAACAACAACTGGGAGGATATGCCTATGACTTTCAGTTATGCTAGACTAGAGTATGAATTTGCTAACCAATATAGAAATTCAGAGTGTATCAGAGTCTCTCATCTCATTATTCTTGGCAGATGCAAGGTCATCATGGGAAAGAGGTAAGTATTTATCAGCTGGCACAGCCCAAAGAACTGATTGCTCACAAGGTTGAAGACAGTCCATGGAAGCCTTCAGCAGACATGCTTTGCAATGCACAAGTTGCACTTCCTGTACATTGGTATAAAGTAAATATCTAAGCTGGCTTTATCACTTAAGGAAATGTTTAAAGTGATATACCTAGAGGATTTTAAGTCTATGAAAAGGTGTTCAATGCAGGAGTATGGGAGACAGCAGATCCAAAGCCATGGTTAGGATGCATATGGAAGCTCAACATTTTACTCCATAGAGATGGACTAGACAGTGGCTGTTAAAGACCGTGGCACGCCGGGTGCATACAATCTCTCGGAGGGGCGAGTATGACTGACTCAGAAGGGCTTTGGCCTCAGCTCGTACGCTGTGCCCCTCACCTGAGTACGGTGCCCTTAATTTCGGATAAAGTCCAATAAGGTCCTAATGAAGTCTGGAGGACTTCGGAGGCAGACAACTCTGGTGGAGCGTCCGAAGGACTTCCGGATGAGCGTGGGAACTGTCCGGATGAGTGCGGGAAACTTCCGGACGAGTATCGGAAACTCGGATGGAGTTCCGTCTACTTGATAGAACATGGAATAACCGCGCGTATCAATCCTTAGTAAAGACATAGGGTGGAAATACTGCAATGGACACAGTCCGAGGCAGGAAGAGTGGTCCGGAGTTCTGGATAGGGGTTCCGGAGCGGACGCGGACGAATATAGACTACCCTTAGGTAGAGACGGAGTTGGATAAGGATCGGAAGGAGTGTGAGTATCGGAAAGACAAGACTTTGACCTAAGGATACAATCCATGAGGCCTAAGGTAGGATCCAGGAATGGATGAAGTCCAGAAATGTGGAAGAGCGGAGCTCTGGCCTAGGGAATCAATCCCTAGGCCCAAAGGATAGAGAAGGGGTCCTTACAACACTAATGTGCGAGGACAAGAATGCTGCAAGACTGTAATATTCAAACTGAGGATCTATCGAGATGTACAAGAGTTTATATACTGTAGGTAGCTAACGGAATAATCAGAGGCAGTGTCCAAGGCTATGTACATTAGCGCAGTCAAGGATAACAGATCAGTAAGCATAACGGATAAGTAAACAACCGAGTACCGGTAATAGACAAATAGCGAAGATATTGGGTAAGTATAGAACCGGTTATCCGAAAGGTAGAGAATACCAAATAAAGGAATAGGCTGTGTTAATGCTATATGGACAGGTAATGAATAAGAAAGCTTATCGTATTGGATCCGGATCGGATAGGCATATCAGATCAGATGGATGAGCGGTAATTGGACAAGTGCGATAGTGGATAAGACTGGAAATGGTTATGGATGAGGTCTAGGAATCTAATCTAAGGATTAGTCCATAAATCCAACTATAGGATAGGTCTGGAATCCGGGATATGACATGTATCCAGGATGGGATGGGAAAAGGCGATATGCGCCTGTGGACTTACAAGCACTCGCACACGAATACGCTCAAAAGCTGATGTTTTCAGGCCAGGAGCTAAGTGCCTACCTACGCATGTTTAGGAAAATTATGCAGCCGCTATTAAACAAGGATCATATTGGAAAAGCGGAGCGTGATTGTATATTCATGGAAGGTATCCCTAGCGAGGCGCAGGCACCTATCCGAATGCACCTTATGATCAAGCACCCAGATCACTACCCACAAGACCCATACCCGTACATGCAAGTGTATGATGCAGGACAGTTTGTACTGCCAGCAAATGCACCTCCGCCAACCTCTGCGCCTAACACACAAGATACGATACCGATGCTCAGTCCCCTGGTGCCTTCCATGTGCAAGCAGATGCCTATGCCAGGGACAGTCATCAAGCACGAATATAGGTGCGAGGCGTCTAGCTTTAATGACTGCACCTTTTGCGGCAGTATTGAACACTTCTTCGCGCACTGTCTGGAAAGACAAAGATGCATAGATGCTGGGAAATGCAAGGTCCATGAGGAAACGCACAAACTTGTTCTACCCAACAGTGACTTTATTCCTGGGCATGGATTGATGAAAGACAAGCTCGATCGATACTACACCAACCATGCTATGCAGGAAGCAAAGGTGAGTGAAGGCGTAACAGCCGGGTTGTTTTACCACGCCAATTCAGAGATCAACACCATAGTCGAGGTAGGGTCCTCTGCATTTGTACACACGATCACGCACCCACATGTGGAAGAAAGCAACAATGATGAGACCATGAACCTGATGCAAGAAGCACTAGCATATGTCACCGCAAAGCGTGACCAGAAACGTGGCACAAAGGGAAAGATGGTGCGCTTTGATGGCGTTGAGATACCACCAGTACGTGCCTGCGCCCACAGCCCGCTTTGAAACAGGCAATGGTTGAGGATGAGATTATCTCGCCAGAAGTCCAAGCCTCGAGTTCAAAAGGCAAAGGATTGGAAGTCATGAAAATCGCGCTGCATAATGTACCTGTCACTAATGATTCTACAGAGAGAACTACCT
>Ga0310811_10001826_pt1 | contig 26454 bp, 21 predicted proteins | sample YCmetagenome_FD_207642 | JGI IMG/M metagenome (GOLD analysis project Ga0310811, IMG submission 207642) | Soil microbial communities from experimental microcosm in Duke University, North Carolina, United States - YC | ecosystem: Engineered > Artificial ecosystem > Soil microcosm > Unclassified ... | reverse complement strand
CCACCGCAACAAAGGTGTTTTGGCTGTCCTGCATCCTCCGAGCGCATCGCTTGCACGCATCATGGAGCAGGCAGGTTGCGAGGTCGGGTTCGTCGGCACGGGTGGTGTTGTCGGTTCCTACACCGGACTTGCCGACGTCGGTACGCTCACCATGCTGGAATGCGTCAGTGTCGCCGGCTACATCGCGGAGGCGGTCAATTTCCCGATCATCATGGACGGCGATACGGGCCACGGCGGCATCATGGCCGTGCGCCGCATGGTGAAGGAATGCATCCGTGCCGGCATTGCTGGCGTGCGCATCGACGATCAGCCGCTCGAGGGCAAACGCCGCACCCAAAGCGCTGGCGTTACGGTTGTTCCGCGAGACCAGGCCATCGCCCGTTACCGCGCTGCCGTCGATATGAAGAACGAGCTCGATCCTGACTTCGTGATCATGGCTCAGTGCTACGCGCGCGACGCGGTCGGTGGCGGCATCGACGACGCTTTGGATCGTCTCAAGGCCTACAAAGAGGAGGCGGGAGTCGATTGGGTGCAGCTCGAATCGCCGCATTCCACCGACGACATCAAGCGCGCGCGCGCGCAGATCGAAGGGCCGTTCTCCTTTATGAAAGGCAAGCTGCCGCGCTACCTGACGTTCGAGGAGCATGAGGCGCTGGGCGTGCATATCGCATGGCTTCCCGGATTCACGCACAATGTGCTTTGGGCGGCGTTGTGGGACTTCATGAACGACTTCAATGCGCGCGGGATCGCGGCATGGGACGATTTTCAGAAATCCCGGCAAGGCAGGCCTTATCCTGATCCAGCCGTTGGGCTGAACGGCGAGGGCGCCGCACGCCAGCAGCAACTCGAAGAGCTCTACTTCGAGAAAAAATAGCGACAATCACGGGGCGTGAAACATAATGCGGATCGAACGCATCGAAATCCGGGTGACGGACTTCAAGACCCGGCTGCAGCGTCAGCGTTCTACAGGCCCCTATGATACCGGCGCGCCGGGTTCGCTGCTCGGCAAGCCCGTCCTGGTGAAAATCTATGCCGAGGGAATTGTCGGTTACGGCCAGATCCGGCCGCTCACGCCGCATCATTCCATGCCGGACAGTTATGCCAGCATGATCGCGATGATCCGTGACGTTTGCGGTCCGCGCCTCATCGGCCAGCGCATCGTCGACCTCGAAACCATCCATGCGCTGTTCGACAACCTCGCGCCGCAGAACTTTCCAGCGCGCGCGGCGCTCGACCATGCGCTCCACGACGCCTTCGGCAAGATGGTCAACCAGCCGGTCTATAACCTCATCGGCGGACTGGCGCAGGACCGCATTCCGCTTGAATGGTCCATCAGCATGGCGGACACCGCGAAAATGGTGGCCGATGCCGAACACGCGGTCGGCGAATTAGGCATGCGCGTCCTCTGCCTCAAGGCGGGCCATCCCAAGGGATGGAGGGAAGATGCCGAGCATTTTACCGCCATCCGCCGCGCCGTTGGATCGGAGGTGTCGATCGGTCTCGACCCCAATACCGGCTGGACGGTTGCCGAGACGTTGCAGGCACTGCGCGCCCTCGCGGATGAACGTGTCGATTACCTGGAGCAGCCCGTGAAGCGGCATGATCTCGCCGGGATGGCGGCGATCCGGCGGGCTGGCACAGGTGTGCCGCTGATGGCTGACGAGGCCTGCTGTTCGCTTCAGGACGCCCATGCGATCGTCGCCGCACAGGCCGCCGACGTATTGTGCATCAAGCTTTACAAGCATGGCGGCATTACCCCCGCCCGCAAGATAGCGGCGATTGCGGAAGCCGCGAACCTGAAGATCAACTGCGGCGGTCTCGCCGTGTTGTCGCAACTCGAAGCTGCTGCCGGCGCGCATTTCTATGCCAGCCGTCCGGCCGAGCATGTGATGCCAGCGGGCGAATTCATCTTTGGCCTCGGCGTTATCGGCAACGATCCGATCGCGGAACCTGGCGCTTTTGTCGTCAAGGATGGCTATGTCACTCCACCTTCGGGTCCAGGTCTTGGCATCACAATCAATGAGGATGCTCTTGAGGCGTACACGCTACTCAAAGAAGTCGTGGCGTAGAAAAATGAACGATCCTTCCAAAAGCGCTGTGCCGGTTACTGCGGAACTTGGCCGCTGGGTGTCGGAATTGCGCTTTTCCGATCTACCCTCGCGCGTCGTGGCGCATCTCAAGCTTTGTCTGCTCGATGGGATTGGCTGCGGTCTTTTCGGCGCATTGCAGCCGTGGGGCAAAATCGCAAGCGACATCGCAGTCAGCTTCAGCGGAGGCGGTCCGTCCCAGCTTTTCGCGCGCGGCGAAACCGTCGGGCCGGCTGACGCGGCGATGGCCAATGGAACGGCTATTCACGGGTATGAGATCGACGACGCGCACGTGACCTCTTCGCTGCATCCTGGCGCCGTCACTATCCCGGCGACTCTTTCGTTCGCAAACAGGCAGGAGTTTTCCGGCGAGAGGGTTTTGACATCGCTCGCTGCAGGCTATGAGGCAGGGCTTCGCGTCGGTATCTGCGCGGGCGTTTCTCATTCCACTTCGGGGTTTCATGTGACAGGGACGGCAGGAACGTTCTGCTCCGGAGCTGCGGCGGCGTCCGCGCTGGATTTGTCGCCAGGTCAGGCGATGCACGCCCTAGGCATCGCGGGCACCCAGGCTGGTGGTTTGTATTCGGCGCGCGAAGGCGCAATGACGAAACGCTTCCATGCGGGCCGTGCGGCGCAAAGCGGTGTGCTCGCCGCCTGTCTCGCGCAGGCGGGTTTTACGGGAAGCGATCAGGTGATCGAAGCGCCGTTTGGCGGATTCATGAGCGCGATGCACGGCCAGTCCGACCCCGCGACGATCCTCGATGGCCTTGGCACGTCATGGGAAACGGAAAATGTCGGCTTCAAAATATATGCGGCTTGCGCCAGCGCCCACACCATCATCGATTCCATTCTGGCCTTGCGGGATCGCGGCCTGACGGCAGAGAACCTTGAAGTGTTGACCATCCGCATGAGCAAGAAAGGCGCGCTCAATGTGGGTTGGTCCTATGTGCCCGGCGACACGATCGCAGCGCAAATGAATGGTTCTTATGCCGCAGCGGTCACGCTGCTCGACGGCGCCGCGTTCATCGACCAATACGCCGACCATCGTCTCGCCGATCCATGCATTCTCGGCCTACTTCCGCGCATAACAATTGCTCATGACCCGGAGCTTGATCGTGGCGGCGCCGCCAGACGCCACGCCGTAAGGGTGGAAGCCCTGCTGAAGTCGGGAGAAAAACAACACATTACAATAGAGCAGCGTAAGGGAAGTGCCGATCGGCCGCTCTCCGTAGCCGACATCGAAAATAAATTTCGCATGCTCGCTGGGCGCTTGCTGTCTGATCGCGGGATCGACGAGATGATCGATATCATCGGCACTTTGGAGCGGCAGTCCGACTTGAGCCGTCTTACGACGATAATTTCTCGCCCCTCCGCCGTCCACCATAACGCCGGCGCAGCGTCACAAACCAAAGGCTAGCTGCGCTTGTCGGGAAGCGAAGCAACCGTATCGGGGCGGAAGCCGAGACGTCTTGAAGCTCGTAGTGTTCCGTCGAGAAGCAGGGTGATACAGCGTGCGCGGTGCTGTGCCATGTAGCGGTGCTCCGGCGTCAAGATGTCGATCACAGCGACCGTACGCCCGGAAAAGTCGCGTAATGGTGCCGCCAGTGCCCCGCCACCCGGCAGCACTTCACCTTTGCTCTCCGCATAGCCGCGTTTACGGATCGCGCGAATCTCTCGCCACAGCACATCCTTGTCTGTAATCGTCGTCTTCTGGAACGGTGTGAGGATCGTCCGGTGCAAATAGGCTTCGATTTCGCTGTCATCCATGCCGGCGAGCAGAACTTTACTTGCCGCGCCGGCGTAAAGAGGAGCCCGGACGCCGAGATCAGCCATCCGGCGCATGGGATGCAGTCCTTCTACAAAATCGATGTGTACGCGAAAATCGCCAGAGCGCACCGAGAGGACGACCGTTTCATTCACTTCGTTGCGGATTTCGCGCATGATCGGTAGGCCTACATCATGCACATTCATTTGTTTCCGTCTGACATCTGCCAGACGCAAAAGATCAAACCCAAGGCTGTATTTTCCGGATTCTGGGTCGAGTTCGCAGAATCCTCGCTCGACCAACGTACTGAGCAATCGAAAAACAGTTGTCTTCGGCAAATTTACCGCGGCAACGATGTCTTTTAATCCCAGAGATGGCTGGACATGTGAAAATACGGCGAGGACATCAGTGGCCTTCAACAGGACCTCAACCAAATAGCCACTCTTTTTGTCCGTCGCTTTCACGGTAGATGGCGTGTGCGCAACCGTTTTGGAGAAAGTCGATCGTTTGGGCTTTTGCATGTTTGCGCAGGCGTTGTCTTTTCCGACATTTATGTTCCACCTTGTGGAATGGCATTTTATACCTTGCTTCACGGCTTTAGTTAAGCGGTGTTTTTCAATGCGCCGAGCGGCATATGATGCGGGCGATGAGTGTGCCGAAGCGGCAATGCAGGCATTCAGGATGGAGATTGGTTGAATTTGCACTCCGCCGATTGCCTGGCGCGGTTTAAAAATTCCGGTTTTCAAGAGGCGCGAAACGGCGCCTGATTCGACAAGCCATTTGACGGTATGTCGTTCACAAACACGGTTCCATTTGATCTCGATGGCGCGTGGCTCACTCTAAAATGTATAAAATGCAGCAAATTCAATAAGTACCAACAGATGCTGATGGAGGTCCGCTGGTGATGCAAAGCGGACTTTGTGGACGACGAGATGGTGGCCAGTCTCGATGCGCACCTGATATGGTACAACCGCTTTGTCGGGAAGTGATCGATAGAGAACTAAAGCCGAAGTGCAACCGTCGGCCTCACTTGCCGAGCGAGTTTGCGATGAGCTTTGCTAATTTACTTGGTGGCGATCAAGGAGGCGAAGGTGGTTCATTTGTTTCACGCACCCCGGATTAATTCTGTCGTGAGCACGTCGTCATTGGTCGCAAGCGCATTTTTTGCATTCTTTCTCTCGGTGGCGGGCGCACAAGCCGAGGGTGCAGTTCGAGGCTGCGAGGACACGGCCGACCTTGCGGTTCTGTCGTCACCGCTCGCGCCATGGAAAGGCGCGCCCTTGCGCGTGATTTTTACTGCCGAAAAGCCGCTTGCAGGCGAGCTTTCGCTGATTGCGCCCGATGGAAGCGTTGCGGCCAAATCAGGTAAAAGACACGGCGGACCACCGTATTTCTGGTTCGCCGAGGTCGCCGCGCCGACCGCGGGAACGTGGCACGCGAGACTGACGCGCGACCACGCATCGGCCGGATGCAGCACGATCACGCGGGACATCGTTGTGCGTAGCTCTGCAGCGCCGCGACCCGTTGCGACGGCGGGAAGCCTCTGGCCCTTGCGCAACAACTGGAATCGCGCGACGGAAAACCTGTATTCGGCATGGATCGAAAAGCTGTTCGACGCATCGCTCGACAATCCCCCCGAGTGGAAGGCGCTGCATGAAGTTCTGCGCGACCGGTCGCGCAATATCCTCTTCAACTATCTGGGGCTCGGTGAGGACCAGATGGGGCTCGTCCTTCACCCCGACTGCGCCGACATGCCTTACTTCTTGCGCGCGTATTTCGCGTTCAAGATGGGGCTGCCGTTCGGATATTCGAAGTGTTCGCGCGGCGGCGGAGGGCAGGCGCCGAAGTGCTACCAGTGGTTCAACATTCAGAATCTTGAGGCCGCGCGTTCTTCTGCGCCTCAACAAACAACCGCATCAAACGAACCTGCGCCGACCGCGCCGGTGGCGAAGCGGCAGAGCCTCGCAGCGACGTTCGCTCACTATATTCCGATCATCGGTGATGCCGTCCATACCGGATCAGGACGGACGCTCGCCACCGACAACAACACTGATTACTACACCGTGGCCTTGACGCAGGACGCGCTGCGCCCCGGGACCATCTATGCCGATCCGTTCGGGCACGTTTTGATGTTGACCAAGCGCGTCGCGCAGACGGCAGACTCGGCGGGCGTGTTCCTCGCAGCCGATGCGCAGCCAGACGGTACGGTTGCAATAAAGCGTTTCTGGCGCGGCAATTTCCTGTTCGCGCGAAATCCCGCGCTTGGAGATCCCGGGTTCAAGCGCTTTCGGCCAATCGAGCGCGAAAAGAACGGATCATTACGACGTCTCACCAACAACGAAATCGCCAAAAGCCCGCAGTATGGGAATTATTCGCTTGAGCAATCCAAGCTCGGGGTCGAAGCCTTTTACGACAAAATGGATGATGTGATGTCGCCGGCGCCGCTTGATCCCGTGCGCGCGATGACGGAGGTGATCACGGCGCTTGATGAGCAAGTCAAGGTGCGGGTGACATCGGTCGAAAATGGGCGAAAATTCCTGAACAGCGGGCGTGGTGAAGCGGCCATGCCGAATGGCGCGTCGATCTTCGAGACGACGGGCGCATGGGAAGATTTCGCGACCCCGTCACGCGACTTGCGCCTGTTGATCGCGATCGATGTGGTGCGCGGATTCCCCGACCATGTCGCGCGTCGACCTGAGCGATATGCGATGCCGAAAAATAAGAGCGTCGCGGACGTGAAGGCCGAATTGCAGAGCATGCTCGCGTCAGAGCTTGCGGCGCGAAAATTTTCGTATACGCGCAGCGACGGCTCCGCATGGACGCTTACAATCAAGGACGTGATCGACCGCGCCGCTACTCTCGAGATGGCATATAACCTGAATGACTGCGTCGAATTGCGTTGGGGAGCGCCCGAAAAGAGCGACGAAGCCTCGACGTGCAAGCGGCATGCGCCCGCGGAGCAACGCGCGAAAATGGCAAAATATCGCGCCTGGTTCCACGAACGAAGCCGGCCACCGCGCTCTTAATCGCAAGCTCTTCAACGACGCGGAAATTCCGCCGCTGGTACTTTGCCAGAACTTCGCGTCAAGAGTGGTCCTTGTCGCGCTCGAGGATGCGCATGATTTCGGCGGCGGCGTGCATCACTTCCTGCCGCGCGAGGAGTTCTGCAAGTTCCGCGTTGCCGGTGCTTATGGCGGCGTAGAGGGCGCGCAGGCCCGCCACGCTTTCATCCGAGCGTTCGGGGGATCGCTGCGGATGCGAGAGGCCCAATGCACGCCATCGCCAGATGCGTCCATGCAGGGCGCCAATCATGGTTGACAATGACTCGCTCTGTGCTCCGTTGAACAGCGCCTCATAGAACCGGTTCTTGATCTCGATGGTCTGTTCCGGCTCCGTGGTCCGATAGGCTTCAATAGTAGCGGCAAGTTCTTCTCCGAGCTTGCGGATGGAATCTTCGGTCGCCTTTTCGACGAACATGCGGGCAGCCAGGCCTTCGAGGACGGCGCGGATCGCATAAAGGTCGCGGGCTTCTTCGATCGACAGTTTGCGGACAATGGCGCCCTTATGGGGAACGACATCAACCAGCCCTTCGGATTCGAGTTGCCGCAGCACCTCGCGGATGACGGTGCGGGAGACGCCGGTCATGGCGATCAATTCGCGTTCGATCATCCGCGAGCCCGGCGCCAGCCGGCCATGTACGATCGCACGGCGCAAGGCGTCCAACACCTCGTGCCGAAGCGGCGCTGCCGATTTGCGTATGGTCTGAATCACAAACGGCGCGGGGCCTTCGCTTTTGCCCGGTGTGTCCGTCACGGTTATGACCTTTCGGCCTGCTGCGCAGGTTTTGCGGAATACGCGACTCTAAAATGCTCGATAAAGTGGAGCCTCGTTTTTGACCAGCACACGCTCGACATTCTGCCAGGACGCACGAAACAGGAAAGCCGCGGACTGGCGCGTCACGCCGGCGATATGCGGTGCGAACAGGATTCGATTGCGTGCGTCCCCGGTCAGGGCGAACAGAGGATTTTCCGCAGTCGGCGGCTCGGTGGCGTAGACGTCGACCGCCGCACCGGCGATCCGTCCCTGCGTCAGAGCCTCGGCGAGCGCTGCCTCATCGACAATGCCGCCACGCGAGACCTGGATCAGCACGGCATCGCGCTTCATGCGTGCAAGCTGTTCGGCACCGATGAGACCGCGTGTCGCATCGATCAGCGGGACATGCAGCGTCACGACATCAGCCTGCGTCAGCAGATCGTCGAGCGACAAGGATCGTGCCTGCAACGCGTCTGCAGCCTCAGGGTGCGGCGGCTTGGGATCGAAATAGGAGAGTTTTGCGCCGGCGCGGGCAAATGCCTGCGCCACGGCGACGCCAATCGTTCCAAAACCGACGACGCCGACCGTGAGGCCATCAAGGCCGGCGAGATTCTCCGCCAGCATGCGGGCGCGGAATTCAGCGTAGCGGCCTTGCTTGATCTCGGCATCGGCCCAGGCCAGCCTGCGCAGCAGCACCGACGCGGTCGTCACCGCATATTCGGCGACGGCGCTGTTGCTGCCGCCAGGCACATTGGCGACGGGAATGCCCATCCGCATCATCGCCGGCTGATCGAGCCGGTCGAGGCCGGCGCCGGTGACCTGCACGAGCCTGATGGTCGAGTTCTCGAACAGGGTCGGCGCGAGTTTTGGGCCGACGGCGGGCATCACGACGGCCCGCGCGGTCTTCAACAGGTCCGGCACGTCGGGGTCGTTCGGCGCTTTATAGGCAACGCTGAAGGAATCCGGTGCCGGCGCATCGACGCGATCGAAATCGGCTTTTGGCCGCAGGCAGACAACATCAACAGGCATGAGTTTTTCTAGCTGTCTTTGAAGGCGGGAAGGTCCTGCGTACCGGCCGCGACATCGGGAGCAGGGAAGAAGCAGAGCAGGTGCAATGGCGTGTCGCCGGTGTTGCGCGTCACATGTGGTTCGCCGGCAGGAATGAGAATCGTGTCGCCGGCCTTCAGCGGATATTGGCCCGATGGGGTATGCGTCGTGCCCTTGCCGGACAGAACATGGATGCACTCTTCGAAGGTGTGATGGACATGCGGGTTGCGCAGCGCTTCGCCCGGCTGCACGACGGGAATCTCGACAAACCGCAGCGAGACATTGCGTGCGCCTTGTTCGCCCGACACGATCTCCAGCGATACGCGTCCGGCAAGGCCGAGACGCTTGGCATCCTGCTGACGAAAAACCTTGGCCATCACACCGCCTGCCGCAACTGCTTCACTTCCGCGACGCCGCCGAGCACCGTATCGAGCTGCGCATAAATCTCGCGCGAGTCGCGCGCGATGGCATCGGCGATTTTTCCCAGCATTGCCTTGCCGCGCTCTTCCGTCGCCTTCTCAGGACTGCCGTACCAGCCGGTGGCGGCGATGCAGCGAACGTCTGTCAGCACCGGTTGATAGCTTACCGTGCGGCGCAGCCTGTCCATCTTGCTGCCGTGGCTGTGGTCCGAGGAGTAATCGATGCGGTCGAGATGGACGATATCCGGGCGATGGGCGAGTACGGCCAGCGCTTCGATCTCGCCGCCATGGGTGAGGCCGTTGCATTCCGGTCCGTACATCTCGGCCGCGACGTAACAGGCTTGCACCGTGAGGACCGTCATACCGTGTGTGCGATGCAAGTCTTCCGCCGCGATCGAAAGGGAGGGAATGTTGCCCTCATGCCAGTTGAGGATCATCAGATATTTTGCGCCGTGCTGTGCCGTCGAGGCGCAGGCTTCCGTCACCACGCGGATGAACGTATCCGGCGTCAGCGTGATGGTACCTTCGAACGGCATGTGCATCGGCGTCACGCCGAGCGGCGTCGCCGGCAAAACGAGACCATCCATGCGTTCGGCAACAGCATGAGCGATCTCGTTGGCCGCGAACGTATCGGTGCCGGTCGGCAGATGCGGACCGTGTTGTTCGACGCTGCCGCAAGGCAGGATGACGAGCGGATGCCGTTTGAACTGCGCAGCGATCTCCGGCTGGGTCAGCTCCCAGAAGTAGCGGCTAGACGGCATGCAGAGCCTCCCGGGTACGTTGACGTGCCGCATCCGTCGTTTGACTGAGCGCAATCGCACGTCCGTTTTCTTCGAGAGATTTCAAAGCCGAATAAACGATTGCGACAGACGCGGTTGCGTTGTCGGCCGAAAGCTCGTTCGATTTGCCGGAGCGAATGCTGTCAGCAAACATTTCGAGTTCGGTCCGGAACATGTCGCTTTCCGGCACGGTGAGGACCTCGCGCTTGGCATAACCGTCCTTGCCGCGCTGGATGTACAGCACCGAGGACTCGTGGAGCTTCCACGGTGTGTCCCAGGTGCCGAAGTCGATCTCGTAATGCATGAGACCCTTCGAGCCGAAGACGCGGACGGAAAAGATGCCGGGTGACGTCCAGCAGGCGCCGACATAGCCGACCTTGCCGTCCGTGAATTTGCACAGCGTCATCGACTGGTCGTCCACTTCCGCGCCGACCGGCGAGAGCTTTGACGCCATGGCGCTGACTTCGGCGACGTCTCCGCCAAGATAACGCAGAACGTCGAACTGATGGATCGCCAGTTGCGAGAGCGGGCCGCCGGGCGCGCGGTCCTTGTACCAACGCCAGGTTTGTGGCGTGAGTTCAAGCGCGCGTTCGTTGGAAAAATTTGCCTCAATGAAGGCGACACGTCCGAGTTCGCCGGCGTCGATCGCCTGCCGGATCTTGCGGATGCCCGCCATCAGCCGTGCGCTGTGGCCGACCGTGACCGTAATGCCGTAGCGCTGCGGCAGCGCGCAGATTTCGAGGCCGTCTTCGAGCGTGTGGGCGATCGGCTTTTCCGTGTAGACGTGCTTGCCGGCGGCTGCGACCTCGCGAGCAACGGGCAGATGCTGCTCGTTGGGCACCGTTATGATCACGCCTTTGATGTCGGGACGCGCCAGCAACGTCTTCATGTCGGGGGTGGGCGCAACGCCGGTCGCCTTGGCGAACGCCTGGCGTTTCTCTTCGCTGCGGCTGAAGCCGGCGACGATTTCGATCTTGTCCGACTTGGCCGCGGCACGCGTGAGCACCTGGGCCCAGCGTCCGAGCCCGACGATCCCCACTTTTACCCGATCAGCCATCCGTACCTCCCACACATTATTCCTGCATAACGCAAATGGTCGTTTTGCCGCGCGGATTTTCTCCTCACGGAGGATTCCCTCCCGGCAGTCTGTCGATGACAGTAATACAGTAATACAATATCTGACAAGGCTGTTTGGAGCCTCGAGCTAGGGCGTGCCGGGAGTCTACAGATGTTCCATTCAGCGGTCGCAGACCGGGAAACAGCGCGCGCATAGGCGGCGGGCGAATTGACCCTTCAAAAGCTGAGGAGGCGCGATATCGAGGGAACGATGTCTCAGTCTAGGGCGGCGGTGCGTATCGTCGCGTCTGCGGCCCTATTGTCCCTCGATGGGGCTCGATGTTCTTGGTAAAGGCCGAAACAGCGGACAGCGAGCCGCCGAAACACTCACGACGGAGACACTCATGACGGTGAATTGCCCATGATCTTTCGGCAGGGCGTCGCGCCTGTCGACGACATCTGCACCACTTTCCCGATGGACTTGGCCTGAGGCAGTTCCTTGCGGGTGATAAAGCGGAGTATTCCGCGCGGGTAGGCCGTGCAGAATGTCGAAAGCGTTGCCGCCGTCGCCGGGACGCTGTCTTGCTTGGGGATCACGGCGATGCCGCCATCTTTCAGGATAAAGGCATCCTTGACGTTAGCCATGGCTGCGGTCGCCATGCAGACCTTGAACAAGGCCTGATACGCTTGGGGCGGCTCCGGCAGATCACCGCCAAGGCTGCCGAGCAGATAATCGCGGCTCTTGTTACAGCTTGCCGCCTGCGCGGAGTTCAGCGCGAGCGTGGCAAGAATGATGGTCAAGGCCCACCGCTTCATTCTACCGTCCTGCCAATTCCATGTACGGCACGGGCTCTGTTGGCCGAGAAGGGATATCAGCGAGAGAGGGGTCGTCTCGTTTTGCGTCTTCAGGACGCGGGAGCCTGTAGGTTTCTGCCGCACATCGTTCCCATGACAACATGCGGGCATGAGCGGTCGCACCGGCGGCGAGGATGGCACGTTTACCGGCGTCCTCTGCCAGTTCTGCGATCGCGCGCGTGATCGCCGTGGCAGAAGGTTGAACCAGAAGGCCCGATTCATCCTTAAGAACGGCATCGGGAACGCCGCCGATCGCGGTTGCGACACTCGGCAAACCACCAGCTCCCGCTTCAAGATAGACAAGGCCAAAACCTTCAACGCGCCCTGATGAATCAGGTACACCGGTCAGACAAAAGAAATCGCTCGCGCCGTAAATGTCCCGGATCTGCTCATTTGGCAGCGCGCCGAGCAGACGAACATCGCATCCCGATGCGGCAATCAGTCGGTGTAACTCCACAACATAGTCCGCTTCGCCGTCCGGACCGACAACAAGCCAGGAGATACGTTTTCGCAATTGTTCCGGCAAAGCCGACAGAGCGGCAAGTGTCAGGTGATGCCCCTTGCGGCGGGTGAGCCGCGCGACGGTGACCATGACGATCTTGTCCGGCGCGAGGTCGTGCGCAGCGCGGGTCGCGGCCCGGTTGTTTGATGAGCCAAACCAGAAATCCGAAACGCCAAGCCGAATAGCCTGGACCTGTTGCGATGCGACGGGAAAGTGCGCGCTAAAAAGGTCACGCGTGAATCCGCTGTTGGCGGCCACTTCCACCTTGGGGCCGAAGACGCGGGCGGTGCGGATCGCCAGGCGTTTCAGAGGCGCCTGCATTTCATTGATCTCGGTGCCGTGCACGGTCATGAGCAGGCGCCCGTGTGTCCGCTTTCGTGAAAGTGCCAACGGAATGAAAAACGGCCAATCCGCAGCATGGACGACGTCATAATTTCCCATCCTTACGCTTTCGCGCGCGAGAAATATTTTCGATGGAAGATCGCGCATCGAATGCAGGCCGCCGCGAAAGCGCAGAACACGAAACGGAAAAGATCGATCGTTCTCCATCAAATCTTCCGAATAATCCGGAGCGATCACTGTAACGCGGGCGCCGAGCCTTGTGGCAGCGGCAGCCATCTCGCGCGCGTAAGTCCCGATGCCTCCGTTAATCGGAGAGAATTCGCTCGTGAGAAGAAGGATATTCACGCGTGATGCCTTTCAGGCCGCCGCGGGCATCGCCAGGCCGCGGGCATTTTGGATTTCCTGATGGTAACGAAAAACCCGCGCGAGCTGTGTGCCGGGCGTAAATGAATTGATGGTGGCGGCAATTGTTGAATGATTCATCGCGCCGGTAGCGATCGCTTCGCGCACGTCCATGAATCTTTGCGCCAGCCGGTCTACGCGTTCCTCGGTCGAGCCGTTGCGGGGAACCAAAAAGCCGCTCTTTCCATCGGCTATAACGGCTTCGAGTTGCGGCAGATGCATCGCGACGACAGGACGACCCACGGCCAAAGTTTCGAGGACGCAGCGGGGCATGCCCTCGAATTCGGACGTCAGGATGCCGGCATGCGCGCTGGCGAGCGTTGCGGCCATTCCGGCGGCGTCCTTGAAGCCGTGGCGTGTAGTGACGCTCTCGATTGCAGCGAACTCGGGGAAACGATGTGGATCGCTGGTTCCTATATAATGAAACTCGACCGCCCCCTGCAGCCGTTGCTGCACGCGGTCGATCGTTTTGAACATCAGCGCCGGGTCCTTGAATTCATCGAGGCGGCCCGCGAAGACAATGCGAAATGGAGATGTATCTTTCGGCAGGGGTTGCGGTTTGAAGATATCCGTGTTCACCCAGGTCCAGAGCGTATCGATTTTGGATTTACGACGCGGATAGGTTCCTTGCAGCCGTTCAGTGATATGAGGATTGACGCAAAGAAATTTTTCGCTCATCGCCACCGCAAAGCGTTCGCCGGCGTTGTGGACGAACGAATATTTCCGCAAAAGTGAATCCATCTGCAGCTTTGGCGCGCCTTCGCCGTGCAACATCTGAATGAATGGCGAGCCCAACATCGCCGGCAACCAAGAGAATTCGACCCGCCGCAGGTCGACCGAACAGCGCCGCGAACGGACCAATTTCGCGATCAATCGAAAATTGCGGAGCAACGCAATGAAGAACTGGCCAGTGAGGGAGGAGCGGATGGTCCGGGCGGCCTCGCGCGCCTGCTTGTCCGAGTAGCGAAGAATCGGAAGAAACTCGAATTTGCGGCCTCGAAATGTAATCTTGTGAATTTGTCCAAGAGCCAGATCGCCGACGGAATCAACGCCGACGAAGAGAAGATCGGTGTTTGCCGGGTGAAAGGTGATGAAATCGCGAATATAGGTTTCCAGTCCACCGACCTTTTCTCCGCGTGGATCGAAGGGATGGATCAGGCATATCTGATATCTCGGTTCGCCACCGGCGATCCGCCGTTCCGGCATCGGTATTATTGTCATGCTGCTTTTTTCATCCGTGCATTTAGAATTTGTGGAATGCTGCGAACAACCAGCCGCGGGACGATCGCCATGCATCTTGCGTATCGCGGTCCGAGACGACGTGGATTGCGTAATGCGCGCCATGCCCATTCAAGGCCGGCCTTTTGAGTGAAGGACGGTGCGCGGGTTTGCGTTCCAGCAATGAAATCAAGCGCTGCGCCGATGCAGAGCAATCCGATGCCCTCCAATTCATCGAGACAGCGGGCTGCAAAGACCTCCTGTCTTGGGGCTCCGAGCGCCAGAAAACAGAGTTTCGCGCCAGATGACCGAACGGCATCAATCGCATCATCAGCTTCCTGGGAGTAAGGATCGAAATGAGAGCCGGGTGCGAAGTATCCGACGACGTCCAGTCCTTCATATCTTTCACTTAAACGTCGGGCGGTTTTGGCAAGCGTATGATCGTTAGAACCGAGCAGAAAAACAGGGAGTCCTTTTCGCCCCGCAGTTTCGCAAAGCGGCTCAACGAGATCTGCGCCCGTGGTCCGCTCGATCTGTGCACCCATCATGCGGCTGAGGAGAACGATCGGAAAGCCGTCCGCTGTCACGAAGCGTGCGCGTCGATAAGCGTCGCGAAAATCAAGTCGGCGTCCCAATTGCACGACATGATCGAGATTCAGTGTGCAAACACTGAACGTATCGCCACTTTCCGCGGCAGAAACGATTGAAGAGACTGCCTCCGGCATCGAAAAAATATTGATCGTTATACCGTCGACGGTGAGATTATCCGGTCGCTGCGTCTGCGTTTTCAATGGTTCGATTTCCTGTCGACAGAGTAGCCGATCTTCACTTGCGCGAGATGATGTCTGCACGAGATAATTTTGCCGCTGCTATCGATTGGATGTCTTCAGAAATACCATCGAGGGCGGCTGACATTTTCATGTCCGATCGAATTCAAACTTCGAACAACAATCGCCATCAAATCGCGTTATTGCGACGCAACAATGGCGACGCGCATCGGAGTTTCAAATTCGATCACGAAAGATGCATTTTTGATTGGAGGCCTGCTATGCAGTTCACATGCACGCGACGAAACGCGCTCGCAATTCTTGCTGGCGCAGGCGCCGCATCTCACGGAAAGATAGTGTTTGCTGCGGCACCTCAGAGCCTCTCTGCAATCGCCGCCGAGAACGGTTACGTTTTCGGATCGGCGGGCGGCAAGGAAATTTTCAAGGATGTTGCCTACAGTGAGTTGTACCCTGCGCAAACAAAAATCATAACGACAGATACCGCCTTGAAGATGGGTGCGATTGCACCAGCGCCTGGTCCCAAGCGGTACGAGAGTGCAGACCAACTGCTTCGATTTTGCACACGAAATAAGATTCAAATGCGCGGTCATTGCCTAATCTGGAACGAATGGGTTCCGGCCTGGATCAAGAGTATGGGCGTTTCGGATCGAAGGAAATTCTTCGACGCTTACATTGAAGAGGTGGTAAGTCGCTACGTTGGAAAGTTGCAGTCCTGGGACGTCGTGAACGAACCATTCTGGCCGGGACATAAGGCGCCTGGAGGCTATCGGGTCGGCCCTTGGTATGATGCCTTCGGCGGTCCCGGTTATATTCGCCACGCCTTCGAGCGTGCCGCTACAGTCGACAAGAAAACGAAATTTGTTTTAAACGAGGCGCAGACCGAGCGTGATGATGAAGTCGGACATGCCGTTCGCAGTGGCTTGCTCAGGCTGGTTGATGAATTGAAGCATGCCGGCGTGCCATTGCGCGCGGTCGGTTTGCAAGGTCATCTTCAACCACGATATCCGCACGACCCGAATCGTTTTATTGATTTTGTCCATGCGCTCGGCGAGCGCGGCGTCGATATCTATGTGACTGAATTCGACGTGCGCGACGATACGTTTCCTGACGATATCGCGGCCCGTGATGCCAAGATTGCGTCCACGGCGGAGAAGTTTCTGACCAGCATCTTGCGCGTTCCGCAAGTTAAGATGGTGATCACATGGGAGCTCTCGGATCAGTACTCGTTTTATACCGATGCAGCCCGAAAGAAGAATCCGCTTGCCACGCGATTGCCGCGGCCATTGCCCTATGATGATCAGATGAAGAAGAAGCCGCTCTGGTTTGCCATGGCGCGTGCGTTCCAGAACGCAAAGAGGACCTGACCGGAAAAGTCACGGTCGGACAGAATCTTGCAAAGCGAGGGCGGGAATTTGGGCGATCAAGGGCTGGATTGTTGCGGTTGCCCGCGCGCCATCCTCAGCAGTGACGGGGCGTACAGGACAGCAAGCGCCGCCAGATAAACTGCGGCACCGACGGTAATATGCATGGCCAGCGCCCTGTAGCTTGTAGCTTCTGGAAAGACCTTCAATGTCGCGGCCATCACCAAAATAGAAAGCACAATGCGCGAGAGATGCGTGAACGGAAGTGTTAATCCGAACTTTGTAAAGCCGATCGCGAAGCTCGTCGTCGCTGCGGCAAATGCGGATACCACGCTCGCAACGACAGCGCCGATGAGGCCCCAGTACCAGATAAAAAGGACGCTGCACACAACCGTTACGGCAGCATCGATGCTGGAGACGACGACCATCAGGCGTGTGCGATTGTGTAATAAAAAAACCTGGTCGCCGACATGCGCGCGGAAATTACGAATAGCGCCGGCCAACGCGGCGAGTGGCAGGATTGCGAGAGTGACCTCTTGAAACGGCTTGGCGATCAGCAGATGCACGATCTCCGTGCGCAACATGAATATCCCGACGATGCTTGGTAATAGAATTGAGACCAGCAGTGCACAATTATCGGAGAGCTGACGCATCGCGGCTTCGCTTCCGCTCTCTTCCATCTGCTTTACGGCGATTGGAAATGCCGCAGCGGTGACCAGCATCGAGGCGACCGCCGCGGCGCGCTGGCCGAGACCATATCCGACAGCGAACAGGCCGGCCGCGGCAACGCCGAGCATATCATTGACGATGAAGCGTGACGCATTAAGCCCGATCCAGCCAAGCGCGCCCCCAATGACGAGTGGCACGCCGAAACGAAACGCGTGGTTGATGATTTCCCGATCTATCGGCCAAATGCGCCGGCCATATCCAATTTTTGGCAGAACGACGATAGCTGCAATCAGTTGCGCCACGGCATAGCCAGCAAGGGGCCATTCTGGCTCCTGTCCAAACGACTTGATCAGGATCAGTCCGAAGACAAATCCCACCGACGGTCCCACGATCTGTTGAATCGAATAGACCCCGATCTGGTGCCGCACGCGGGCGCGTTCACCGATGTAAAGATTGAACGAGCGGGTAATGACATAGGCGACCGTCGCCGCGAGCAGCCAGCCGGTCGCATCAGGTGCAATGACAAGGAAGAGAACGCCAACGGCAATCGCGCTCTGGATGGCGACGGAGCCAATCAATACGGCATTTTCTGTCCGGTAGAACCGTTGCGCGCCTTCACCATCCTGAAATCGCCCGAAAAACCGCAAGGCATACTGCGACCACCAAGCCAGAAAGCCGATTTGCAGAAGTTCGTGCGTCGCAGTGATCAACGTAATGACGCCAAGCGTATGATCGCTGACGAGGTGCGTCCAAACGATCATCGCGACCAACTGGAACAGAGGGCCGACCACTTGCGCTGGCATATAAAGTAAAGTGTGCCGTAACAGCATGTTCAGGCTCCCAGCCATCGCGAGAAACGCGGAGGGAGGGAGAATCTGATCGCGAATAGCGCGCCAATGCTGATCGACGTGGCCGCCAGGTAAGTCGCCGCGAAATCCGCTACAGCATTAAACTCATGCAAGGAGGAATGATCGCGCAAAATCATCACCACAAAAATATGCCAAAGATAGATGAAGTAACTACCTGAGCCGATCATCGCCAGGAAAGATATATTCGGCCGAAGATCAAACAACACGAAGCAAAACAGCGCTGAATAGCAGAAGAAGGCCATCGAGTCGTATTCAGCGGCGTCGCCGACGTTGAAGAGCCTGACTGCGGCGTAAACGAGATAGGCGACCACTGCGGTTCCCGCGATCAGCGTTCGCATATGGTGAAACGAGGCGCGATCCACTGAAGTTCCAGTCAACATGCCCAAAGATGCGAACGACAGCCAGAATGGAATGTCGCGCAGCCTGACCTCCTCGACGAGCGAATTTGGAAAGCCCAAGTGATTCATCAGCGGGTCAAGGTAGCTGCCGACCGTCAGACCTATCGCGATAGCGAGCATCAAAAGAATGACAAGCGGCTGATTTGAGTCCTTCTCAAAAATCCTTGAGACCCGCATGATGATCCAAAGGCCGATAACGCAGCCGATATAAACGAAAACATAGTAATAAACGAACGCATAAGCGAGGGCGAAACGGGCGATAACGACCGGGATGTGATGATTCATCGCCGGATTATGCAACGCCATGTAGATGTAGGCGGCGATGAAGGCGAAGACATAAGGAATGAGAACAACTTTGATTCGCTTCCAGAGCGGAACGCGACCCGAAAGTGCCGTCAGGTATCCCGAGACAAACAGAAAAATGGGCACGCTGGGCCGCAGCGCAGCATCGACAAGTGTTTCCCAATGCGGATCGAGTGGCTGCGGAAGTGAATGGATCCCGACTACCATGAGGATTGCGATGCCGCGCATCGTGTCGATGCTCGTATCGCGCCCGGTTTCTTTCCCGCGAATGCTCGGATTTGGCGTACTCAAATCGTAGCTTGAAATCATGTTACTTTGTTCTTGGCGTCGGCCTGATTTTCTCGAAATCGAGGAAAACGTCATGACGGCGTTACTGTCTTTGAGCTTTGCGTGGATGCCTCGATGTAGATTGAGGTGGCGTTCACGGCTGCAATGAGGAGATCGAAATTTCTTCTACGCGTCGGTAACCGCCACTGATCAAAATGCGATCGTGATTCCCTTAGTTGCTCCGGACATAATTTGACGAGGCGAATGCCGGCTGTCGGGCAAGACTGGCGATCAGGCTAATGACACCGTCACGGTCGGCTGCAGCTTGGGCATTCCAGCGAACGAGGTTTTCCGCCCCACGCGCGACGTAAGACGACCGCCATCCTCGATTTGAAACCGCGGCTGCGATTTGCGTTGCGGCTGCGGACACGTTTCTTGGATCGATGAAAATGCCTGACTCATTCAGGACCTCGCGAAAGACCGCATCGTCAGGTGCAACGATCGGAAGGCCCGCATATTGCGCCTCAAGAAGAGGCAGGCCGAGGCCTTCTTCATGGGATGTGCAGATGAACACGTCCGCATCCTGCAAAATACGATGAACGCTCTCGGGTGATTGGTATCCATGCAGCACCACGCCCGGGCACGTTTCAAGTGTTGACCAGTCGTTGCCCCAGCCCTTTCTTCCGACAATCTCAAGCGTCGCGTCGGGAAAGCCATGCTCGCGCAAGGCCGCAACGATCTTTGCGGCTGCGACCAAATTCTTACGCGGCTCCACCGTGCCCAGGGCCACGAGCCGCAACTCCGATTTCGCCTTCTTCCGCTCGGCGCGTTCGGCTGATCGCAGATTGAAGACATTGCGGACGGGAGACCGATAGAGAGTAATTTCGGCGTCGGGACGGCAGTGAGCGGCCAGCTTGCGGCTTGTATCGATTGAATTAGCGAGAAATCGCGGATAACGCCGCAGCGCAAGTTTGAAAGGTTCGGCCATATAGAGTTTTGCGCGGCGGCTGAGATCGGAGCGCCGCGACAACAGGAAAATGTCGTGAATATAAGGAAGCACGCGCGCCGCGAACGGCCGTAGCAGCGGGCTCGGCGGGAACCCGGGACACAACAAAACCGCGGACGAACGAGCCAATCGCATCGGCAGCCCGATTGTCTGCGTCATCACCATCTGTCTGGTGCCGCGCGCCGTTACGGGAACGACGTCGAGCGGCGCAAGGGCATCAGGCGAGAACAGTTCGAGCGTGATGCGTTCGAGGCCGGTGACGTGGCGTCCAAGATGCGTTTGATCGACATAGATAGTCATGCGGCGTCCTGACCTCGAATGTCATCTGGTGAGAGACCCGTCATGAGCCGGAACGGCGTGTTTGCGACACGACAGGGGAGCGATCGCGCGGCAATAAAAGGGTAATAAGAATGATGAATTGCGCGAGTTGAATATTTTTTGAAGAGAAGCTGACGGAGCTTGCTGCGATCATGAGAATGAGAAACACGATGGCCCATGCAGCGGGGCTGGATCGCCGAAGTATTTCGGCGAACAGTGCGATCAAAGCCAATGTCAGAAGAGCGGTCATGATGACGCCGACCTGAGTGATGCACGAAATCCAGAAATTTTCGATCCCGTAGACAAGGCCGAGCTGGCTTTGAAGTGCGCTGACCCGCGTGGCATTTGGAGCCAGAAGAAGCTCGCTCCAGCTAAAATGCGACAGGAGATGAAAAGTCGCGAAGCGCGCAAGCGCGCTGCCTTTGTCGGAGGAAAACCGCAATAGCATTTTATCGAAAATGCCGGAGTCGAGGGCCGCGACGACAACGGCCGCAGCGGCAAAGAATACACACAGGATCACCAGGGCCGCTGGCAGGGATATGCGGCCTCCTCGCAGGAAGCGAAGTATCCTTACGGAAATGACGCAAGCGATCACCGCAAGCACCGTCACAAGTGCGGTTCGGCCTCCAAACACCATCAATGATCCGGAGCAGAACGCAATGAGCGGGAGTCTTAGCAGGAGGGGTGGACAAATAGCGGGGCGAAGAAAGAGAGCGAGAACATAGCCGCCGACCAGGCCCGACGCTGTGAGAGGGTGTCCGAGAAATGCCGCGGAGCGCCATTCTCCCAAAACCAACAGGTTGCCGACCGTCAAGGGAATGAGCCGATGGCCCGACAGATATTCGTAATAGCCAAGCGCAACATTCAACAGGATCGTGAAGTGGACCGCCCACACCAGGGGTCGTCGTTGCGATGGTGAAAGCCGCCAGATGACCAGACACAGCAGCACCGGGAGCAGGAAGGTGTCGATAATGAATGTGAACGGCCGGTCGAGCAGGAAAGTCTGAATGAGGAGGATCATCCAGCAGAGCAAATAGACGAGAACAAGTTTCGACTCGGACAGAATACGATTGGCCTCTCCAATGGGATCGCTGTTGCGCAGCAGTAGCAGGCCGAGGCTGAGAAATATCAGGTACGTCGCGGGATGCAGCTTCTCATAAAAATTTCCACCCTCCGTCAGATAATGAATCTTCCAGTTGGTCAGCATTGCAGTCGATAAGGTGAAGATCGCCGTCAGCGCGAGAACCATCAGCGCCACGACAATCATGTCGACGACCGACATGCCGGCAGCGGCGGCCCTGCGATGATGGCGCAAGGGCGGCCGACGAAAACCCGTTGAGGCGGACGGCGGGCCACCATACCGTGACAGTCGCGGCGTGAGGCGAATTGCTCTCGCCGCTTCGTTCGTCGGATTGGACGACGTCACTGCGCGGCTCCCGCAGCTATTTTCGCGGTGCCATAGGGCTTGAGGTAGGCTGAACTTCGATAATAATCGTAGAACCGGAGACGACGGAGATCGACCCGCGTCAGAACCATTCCGAGAATGCGATCATAGACCGGAGAAAGCAGATTTATCGTATGGGAAACGACGTCCTGCGGGGTCTGGTCCCAGGCAAGGGCGAGAATGATGCGATCGGCAATCTCTGCCAGGGCGCGGCCGTCGACGAGCGGCACAAGCGGCGGCGCATCGATAATAATCAATTCGTAATGCTGGCGAAGTTGATCGAGGATTTCGACTATCCGCTCAGAGAACATCAATTCAGTGATGACACCGGCATCATTTTCGGAAGGCGAGGGCAGAATGGAAAGCCCTGTGTCGTGGTCGACGAGCATGGCTTGTTTGAGCGAAACCTGACCCTTCGCCACTTCCATCAGCCCGGCCTGTGCACGCGGACAGAGCGATCGTGTCAACTGCGGATTCCGCAAGTCACCATCGATGAGGAGCGTTTTGATGCCCAGCGTGGCCATCGAAAACGCGAGGTTGGATGCGAGAGTCGTCTTGCCGTCACCATCGAGCGCCGACGTGACGAGGATGATTTTCACCGGTTGGACGCGGATCGTCCGTTGGATTGAGAGCCGAACGGCACGTATAGCCTCAGCGAAAAATGTGCCGGGCTCGTCGAGCGCATAACGCATTAAAGGTGGTTGCAAGGAAGCGGGCAGGATACCCACGGATTTCGGGTCATAATGACCAATGGCGGCGCGGCCGCGGTTGGCCCGTCCGGCAAGCTCCCGCGTACTGATCAATGGCACCGCAGCGAGCGCTGGCACGCTCGATATCTCCTCCAACTGTTCAAGAGTCTTCACGCGCCGATCGAGATAATCGGTGATAAACGCGAGAAGGCAGCCGCCGCCAAGTCCCAGCATAAGGGCGAGGCCCAAAATAAGCTTCGTCTTTGGAGATGACGGCTGGATCGGAATAGTCGCCTTTGTGACCACGCGGGAGTCCGGCATCTCGAGGCTCTCTTGCGATGCGGTCTCCTTGTATCGAGCCAGATAAGACTCGTAGAGCGTGCGGTTGGCCTCAGCCTCACGTTGAAGTTCGTGAAGGCGGACTTGATCCTTCCCCGACGAGTTCGAGACGTTCTTTAGCTGATCGAAGCTTTGTTGAAGCGATGCTTCGCGGGAACGTGCCACATCGTAGTCGTGCTGTGTACTTTCCACGATGCGATGGAGTTCCTGATTGATGAGTTTTTGCGTATCCCGCAATTGTGCACGTGTATTGGCAACAAGAGGATGGCGCGGTCCGTATTTGCTGGAAATATCCGCATAGCTTTTGGCGATGTCGGCATATTGCGTACGCAGTTTGACGATCAGATCAGAGGTAATAGCCGCATCGATGCCGCCCGGATTGCCCCCGGCTTTCGTCAGCTTCTGCACTTGATCGTATTTTGCCTTCGCTTCTGCGGTTTGCACGCGTGCAGCGATAAGCTTGTTATTGAGATCGGTTATCTGTTGTTCATTGACCGTCACGCCCTGCGAAACCGCGAGATTGTTTGCGGAGCGAAAGGTTTCGACAGCTTGCTCCGAAGAGACGACGCGTGCCTTCAATCCTTCGATTTGGCCGTTGAGCCACGTCGCGGCAGTTTTTGTGGCATCATATTTTGCGCGGACCTGTTCCTGAAAGTACGCGTCGGCAATGGCATTTGCGATGGTTGTGGCTTTTCGCGGCACTTCCGAACTGACGTTGATATCGACGAGGAAGGTCGTGCCCTGGCGCGTGACCTTCAGGCGCCGCTGAAGAATGTCGACCGCTCTCGCCAGTGCCGCGTCTTGAGGATTCGCGCCATTGGAATCAGGGGCGCTGCTGCGAAACAATGCTTTAATCGGATCGAGGAAGCCGGGCGGCGGCGCGAATTCCGGGTCTTCGGTCAGCTTCAATGTTTGAACAACGCGCTGCAGAATGGCTATCGACTGAATGAGCAGCGTTTGACTTTCAATCGTCGCGTCGTCCGTTCCATAGTTGGATAGGACCGGCTGACTTGCATCAACGACATTCGCGTGCCGCGGATCGACGAGAACCGTCGAGGTGGCGGTGTACAGAGTGTTCGCTATCATCAGATAGATGACTGAAAGCGCCAGAAAAACGAGCGCCGGCGCCACAATCGCCTTCCAGCGCCGCCGCAAAATCCGCGCCATTTCGCGCACATCGACGGTCGGCTGTTGCGCCCGTTCGGGCGCGGCCGACGTCGGCGGCAACGATTCCGTCACCTGATAATCAGTATCAAAATTGTGCTGTAACATTGATTCCGACCTGGTGTTTGTCGTAGCTGAAGGTGGGAATATCGCTGCTGCGCTTGGTGTATTTGTAAAAAGGCGATACCGCGAAATATCGATTCATCAAATATTTGATGCGTGCGTCGGCCGAGAGGACATTGTCTTTGCGTTCCTGGCCGAAAAATTTATCCTTCTCGTATCCAGCGGTCAGCGTTGCGATAACGTTGCGACGCAGTTCATAGTCCGCGCCGAGTTGAAAGGCGTTTGCGAGCACGCCGCTGGAACTGGTATCCGAAGACTCCGAGACGAGTTGCTCCGCCTTGAAGTGGACATCGACGAGGCGAGTCGGGCTCCATGTGAGCAATGCGCGATATGACGGCCCTGAGATGGTGCCGATCGACGGATCGTCGAATCGTTGGCTCACATATCCCGCACCGAACTCTCCCTTGATGAGATGCGTCAGCCCCAGCGTAAAGCCGCTGAGAGCGCGATAGCCCTGGGAGTCGAGCGATTGGCTGGAAGTTCCGCGAAGATCACGCTGATTGCCTTCGGCGGCGCTAAACCATCCGAACGTTGGTGAAAACGCATAATCAACGCGACCGTGAACGGAGTAGATTTGCCCATCGCGGGCGTCTTGATTGATGGTCGAGCCGTCTTGAGCGCGCGTAGAGCCGAAGTTATAGGAGTCAGCGCGTACGCCCAACGAAGTTGTCAGGCGGTTGAATTCCTTACGCAAGGTCACATCGCCAGATAAAAGGTCGTATGGCGTCGGCGATATCGCGTTGGAGGGTGAACTGAGTGTGCCGACGCCCTCATTCAAATGTGCGATCTTGAAGTTCGTGAGCAGCATCAGGTCGTGAGCGATGTCGAAATGGCCGCTCCCTTTCAGGCTCGCGTCCGTCTGATTGAGGCTGGAAAACTGACTGTAGAAGGTGGACTTCGAGTTCAGCGTGAGATCGATGCCGTTTCGTTCCCATAGCGTGTGAGCGCGCAACGTAGGCGATAGTGTCGTAGCGAAATCGGAGCGCTTCATCGTGTTCGATGAGAACACGTTGCTGTCAAAGAACCCGCCGGCAGTCAAAGACGGATTGAACATCCACGCGCCGTCGCGGATTCCGACAGGTTCATATCCTGGCTGTTGTCGCTTCATTACGGGCATGTCCTCGGGTGCAATGTCTTCGCGCGTATCGGGATCCGTCAGTTCCGGCAAAGGCGTTGGGTCAAATATCTGCTGTGCATTCCAAGGCGGATCGACCGGTTCGCTTGTTAACGGCACAAGCTGGGCGTTGGACGGCGACGCGAAACCGAACACGAAAACGAACGCGGTCCATGATGCCTTCTTCCAATAACGGCTGTGTGTCGACGCAACCGAGCGGGAAAATGCACGGCCACTTTCGACGACATAAAAAAAGAGAAACGCAATGGTACAATTCATATGGATCCCTTGCGGGACTGGTCCTTTGCGAGGGCCCGTATTCGAGAATGATCCGATGCGATGATCGAACCTCTGCAATTCCGCGAAACGGCCGCCAGTGGGCTGAAAAGTCGGCAAACGCGAACCCTTCAGACTGTTTGGCGCACTGTCTTGTTGGTCATTGCAAAAATCGCGCCCTTAATGATCGTCGATCACATCAGTAAGAATTTCTGCATTGCACAACGTTGCGCATTTCAAAGAGACGAGACTGTGGCGATGTAAGTCGATGCCAAGGACTGGAGCGATCTTTAGCGTTGCGACAGAAAATCGATTCGCGGAGCGCGGGATGAAAGAGCAGACGCAATACTAGAAGTAGCGCTCTGGTACCCGAATGTTGTCTCCGGGATGAATCGGAACGGATGAGTCGAGCGAATAGACTTGCTCGTTGCCGCCGCCTGACGGCCTGACATAGACCTTGCTTTCGTTGGCGCGATAGGTGAACCCACCGGCGCTTGCGACGGCATCCATGACAGTCAGGCCTGCTTTATAGGGATATTCGCCGCTCTTTTTGACCTCGCCCAGAATGTAATAAGGACGGTAGGCGGCGATCTCGACGTTAACCTTTGGGTTGCGCACGAATCCTTTCGACAACGCAGCGGTAATCGCTTGCTCGAGCTGCCGCGCCGTCAGTCCTGCCGCTTTCAAATGTCCTGCCAGCGGGATCGATACGATGCCGCTGCTGTTCACTTCATATTCATCGCTGATGTCGGGCTCGCCATAAACCTTGATCCGCACGCGATCATTCGGTGCAAGAACGTAATTGTCAGCGTTCGATGCAGCACTTGTCTGTCTTGCGCGCGCATCGGCATGAGTCTGCAACCCGATAATGATGCAGCACGCGACAAAAAGAGACAGAAACAAATGACTTTGGAACGTACGGTACATATGGCTCGATCGTTTCTGCATGACATCATCTCACGTGAAGCCTGCCGCATGTCACGCGAAGCGCATATCTCTCACGCGAAGCACACGGAGGTGGTGGAACCAAGAAACGCCACG
>Ga0310811_10001825_pt1 | contig 26466 bp, 22 predicted proteins | sample YCmetagenome_FD_207642 | JGI IMG/M metagenome (GOLD analysis project Ga0310811, IMG submission 207642) | Soil microbial communities from experimental microcosm in Duke University, North Carolina, United States - YC | ecosystem: Engineered > Artificial ecosystem > Soil microcosm > Unclassified ... | reverse complement strand
AAGCACGCTTTCGTCTCGAGCGCGAACTCCTGCGGCGAGTGTTCGCCTTTCGGAATCTCGAGCAGGCTCAACCAGTAGTTGGCGGGATAGATCTGCGCCGCGGCGCGGCCATCCGGCGCCACTACGCCTTTGAGATCGAGACGCTGTCCCGGTTTCGCGTTGACGCGCGGCGAGTCGACGAGTCCGTAGCCGCGCACGAATACCTGATAGTTCGCCTGCGGCAGGTCGGGCAGGACGTATCGCCCCTGATCGTCGGTGACGACCATCTTCGCGAACTTGGCGGGCAGATCGGTCGTCTCGGCGATTACCCACACGCCAGCTTCCGCACCTTTGGCGCTGCCAACGGTGCCGCCGATGTCGTCGGCGTCAATGGCAACCGCGCCGCTACTCTGCTGCTGCGCGGCAACCCAGTTGAAGGAGATCACCAATGCGGCCGCCACGACCAGGGAACCCAGTCTCGGACTGACAAGCGACTTCATGTGCTCCTCCAATCAATGCGTCCGGTCGAGCGCCAGGAACGGGCCGGCCGCATACACCACCTTGCCGCCGACCATCGTCAGCAGCGATTCAATTCCACCGACTTGATCGACAGGGACGGTCAAGTAGTCCTTCGAGAGCACGGCGAGGTCGGCGAACTTGCCGACTTCGAGCGAGCCGCGCACACGCTCGTCATGCGAGACCCACGCGCTGCCGGATGTGTAGAAACGAAGCGCGTCGATGCGGCTCGGCGTCTCTTCCGGTCCACGGAGCGCCGTACCGCCCGCATTCCTGCCGTCCAGAAACCACTGCAGCACGGTGAACGGGTTGTAGGTCGACACCCGATGCGCATCCGTGCCTGCGCCGATCGGAATGCCAATCTTGCTGCCCGTCACGACCGGCGGCTCGCGACGTACTTTGTCGCCCTCGCGCTTCAGCACGTCGTCTCCGGTGTTGTACATCGCGTCCTGCACCGTCCATCCCACTCCGAGCGCGTGCATGCGCTGCAGCGTCTGCGGGGACGCGTCGTTGAGATGCGCGACCGTCCATCGGAGCGGTGCAATCGGGAATTCCTTGTTCACCCGCTCCCAGATACCGAGGAGGTGATCGACGTTGGCATCCGTGTCCCAATGCATCGTCACCGTCAGGCCACGCTGCGCCGCCCAACGGACGATCTCGTAGTACTTCGCCTTGTCGGCGTCCGAGGGGACGCCGCGGATGCCATTCATCGCCCACGTAATCCGCTCGCCGATCCCATTGAAGTGCAGCATGTCGTCGCCGAATCCCTGAGGCATCATGGCCAGATAGTTCTGATATTCGGCGAACTCGGAGCCGCTGGTCATGCCGCAAAGACTGTAGGCGACCCGCAGCGTCAGCTGCTGATCGCGCCAGACCTTGAACAGCGCCTGATACTCACGCGGCGTGACGTTGTTGCCGCCGGGATCAACCACACCGGTCAGGCCGAGACGATTGAGCTCGCGGAAGAACAGCTTCGTTCCCGCGACCTGCTCGTCGAAGCCTGGCTTCGGCAGCTTGTCGAACAACTGGATGATGTTGTCGGTAATGACGCCATCGGCGCTCGTGATGCCGAGCGCCTCGAGCGCGAGAGGCGTCAGCATCGCCCAGCCGTAGCCAAGCTGCACGTACACCGGGTGATTCGGTGCAGCGGCAATCAGCTCCGCCTGCGTCGGACGCCGGTGCTCCTTGAACGTATCGAGCGTCGCCGCCGGTGTCACGACGATGAGCCACGCGCCCGGTTTCGCTGTGAGCGATGCCTCGTGCAGGCGGCTCAGGCCTTCCGCGAGCGAGGCGGCACCGATCCAGTTCACCTCGGTGCTGAAACTCAGTGCGGCGCGCGTCGCATGCATATGCGAATCGATCAGACCCGGAATGACCGTGCGTCCCTGCAGATCGATGACGCGCGTTCCCGGAGCGGCGAGCCGGCGAATGTCCGCGTCAGCACCGACAGCCGCAATACTCCCATCGCGGATGGCAAGCGCGCTGCGGATCGATGTTTGGGAATCGAGCGTCACCACCTTGCCATTGACGAGGATCGTGTCTACAGTCTGGGCGCTTGCGTGTGTCACGCCCAGCACGAGCAGCGCAGACGCGACAAGATACGAGAGGCGAGTACGCACAAGCCCTCCTTCGAGCTATCTCGTCGCGGCGACCGGGGTAACGAGATCGTTGCGGATGATCCGGCCGCCCTTCATCACGAATGCGACGCGCTGCAGCTCGGTAATATCGGCGAGCGGATCTCCTGACACGGCGATCAGATCCGCATACTTGCCCTTGTCGATCGACCCGACCTGGTTCTGCCAACCCAGGACTTCGGCATTAACGGACGTGCCTGCCTGGATGGCGCGCGCGGCCGTGAGGCCGCCGTGGCGCACGAGCATCTCGAAGTCGAGCGCCTGGCTGCCGTGCGGATACGTGGACCCGTCCACGCCGCTGCCCATCATGATCTTCATCCCTTTTGTCGCCGCCGCGATCTGCACCGCATGCTGGAAGATCGGGATCATCCGGTACTTGCCACCCGTGCTCTTCGCATCCACGTCGTCCATGTACGGCTCGGTGTAGCGCTGCAGCGTCGGATCGTAATAGAGACCCTTCGCCACCATCATGTTCGCTTGCTCCTGATCCAGATCGAAGGCGTGTTCGATGGTGTCGCACCCCGCGACGATGGCGTTGCGCTGACCTTCGCCGCCGAGGACATGGCAGGCCGTCTTTTTCCGCAGGCGGTGCGTCTCATCGATGAGCGCCTGCAGCACCGGCATCGGATACGTGAGCTGATAGCGCGCCTTGCCCGCCGCATCGAACGTGTAGCCGCCGGTGGGGAACAGCTTGATCCAGTCGGCGCCGTGTGCGATCTGCTCCCGCACCGCCGCGCGCGCCTCGTCGACCGAGCGAACGATGGTGCTGGCGAGCGGATTCTCGGTCACCCCAGGTTTGCGCGGCTCGGCGCCCCAGACGATGCCGAGCGTCGATACCTGGTATCGCGGTCCCTCGAAGCGGCCCTCATTAATCGCGTTGCGGATTTCGATATCCGCGTAGCCGTTGCCGTGCGAGCTCATGTCGCGGGCCGAGGTGAACCCCGCGCGCAAATCCGCTTGCGCATTCTGCACCGCGATCAGCAGCGACTGCTCGGCGCTCTTCGTCGCCGCACGCTGGTTGAACATGTGCGTGTGCGCGTCGATCAGTCCGGGAAGCAGCGTCGCCTGGCTCAAATCGATCACCTGGGCACCGGTTGGAATCTTCACGGCACCCTCGGCGCCGACGTCGGTGATCCGCTCGCCGGTGATCAGCACCACGCGGCGTGTCAGCATTTGACCGGCGGTGCTGTCGAAGAGACGCCCGGCGCGGATGGCAATCGTTCGAGCTGCGGGCGCGCACTTGAAAACGCCGCCGTCCGTGCCAACACATGGCGTCGGGCCGGCTCCTCGCCACGCCGCAGGCGGCGGCTGCACCTGTGCCGAAACCACCGCAATCAGGACGACGCCGATCGCCGGAATCAACGCAAGGCTTCTCTTCATAGTCGGCATCCCTTCCTTGCTTCGTCGAATCCATCGAACAGCCTGCCGGCATTCGCACCGGCGAGCGTGTCGAGACGGTGGGGCTGACCTTTCTCTACGGTGTAGCGCGCCACCGTCCCTTTGGAGCGCAGATACTCCGCTTCCTGTTTCATCTCGCCGTGCCACATGTACTCGTCGAGCTCGCCCACGTACATGAAGACGCAGATGTTCGAAATCGCCTGGAGCTTCGCCGTGCTCGGCTGCCACATGTAACCGGGAAAGGCGGTCACCGACAGGAAATACTGAGGATTGGCCGCAGCGACATGCAGGGCCGCGATGCCGCCGTTGGACGGACCAGCGATGTGAAACTTCCCGCTCTGGATTTTGTAGTCGGCAAGGATCATCTTCAGAAACTCCGGGAAGATCCGCGCGCCATCTTCGAAGAAGAGTCGACCGCCGGGAGCCTCAGGTGCAATGACGATGTAGCCGCGCTTCTCCGCTTCCGCGCGGAAGTTGCGCATCAGAATCGATTCAACGGTGTTCATCGTCTGCGGTCCGCCACCGAACGCAAGGATGGCTGGATACTCCTTCGCGGGATCGTACCCGTCAGGCAGGACCACCTTGTAATGCACGGTGGTGCCGCCCACTTTCTTTGTCTTGTCGAGGAGCTCGGCGCGCGCGTCCGCGGTGGCGAGGATGACGCACGCAAGGACCAGAACCGCCGTCATCGGGAGTTTGCACATGGCGGCGCGGATGGTACCACTATGATTGGTGGTTTGTGAGTCGTGATTTCTGATTGCCCAGTCGCCATCTTCCATGGCCGCCCCTGGGTGTCATCTGCGTCACCTGGTCATCTCTGCATCCCAGTTAAGCACGACCGTGATGGGCGATGCCGTCGTGTCGTTGACCGCCACGTTCATCAGAAATCGGCCATCGGACGCGACGGCGTACTGCGCCGTCGACAACGCACCTAACGGAATGTTCGCGCCCGTCGCCAGACGAGTCTGGAAGAGCGGCATCGGCGCGCCGGGATCCAACGTCTGACGGTCCGTCCCCGCAGCGATTGGCGCCGCCATCAAGCGCCCGTCCGCCGCGACATAAAACAGCTCTTTGCCATCCAGCCGCCAACGGGGCTGCGTGCCGCCGGACGTCGAGACTTGCCATTCGCCGCCTGCTTTCGGAAACGGCCGCACGTAGATCTCCGTTGACCCGGATGCATTCGACTGGTACGCCACCCACCGCCCATCTGGGGAGAACTGCCCTTCCGCTTCGTCGAAGGGTGTTCGCACGATTGGAAACGGCTTGCGTCCGCCGGCCATCGGCAAAGCCCAGAGGTCGCCGCCCGTGTTCGGATTCTGGCTGGCGTACAGGAGATATTGCCCGTCGGATGACCACGACAGCGGTACTTTGCCTTCTTCGGTCGACAGCAGTGGTGTTTCGTCGCCAACGCCATTCGACGACTTTTCGAACAGGTCGCGAACACCGTTGCGCGTAGAGCTGAACGCCACGCGGCGCCCATCCGCCGACCAGACCGCAACAAAGTCCGCCGCGCGGTCAAACGTGAATCGGCTCGCAACAGCGCGCCCGACATCGATCGTCCAGATGTCGTAGTTACCTCCAACATTGCGGTTTACGGCGACACGCCTGCCGTCAGGCGCCATTTCCGGAGTTGACAGCGCGGCCTCGTCAGGCGAGCCCACTGTGCTGAGCACCTTGCCCGATCGATTCACCCACACGAGTTGCCGCCGCTGGCTTCCACCGGCACGGTGCGCCAAGACGCCCGCCGAGACTGTGAACGCGCCGCGAAAGACAGCTGTGTCGGCGCCGACAGATTGCGCCACTGGCACCGTGTCGCCACTGACCGTGCCGCGTACCGGATCGAAGCGGATGGCCACGAGCGCGTCTTGATGCACCAGCAGCAGGAAGTCAGGCGGCGCGAAGAGCGCTGCGGTGTCTGCGGCCAGCACTCGTGTCGGCTCGGCGCCCTCAAGGGACCCGAGGTAGACCCCCTGAACGTCAGGCCTGTCCGAGGTCACAAAAAAGAGGAAGCGGCGGCCATCGGGAAGAAACTGCGGCCATCGATGGCTCGTGTGACCCGCCGAAAGGTGCGTCACTGGTGTCGCGTCGCCACCGGTAGCGGCCACACGCGTCAGCATAGCCAGCGGATCTCCGAGGAGAGCCCTCCCTGCGAACACGATGATGCCGTCGCGGTTCCATGTGCCACCGCGCGCGGTCTGTGCTTCAGCGAGAGTTTGGGGCATCCCACCGGCAAGATCGACTCGCTTCAGCCTGCCGTCCGCAAAAAAGCCGATTGCTGTGCCATCTGGCGCCCAGAACGGATACGTGGCGCCGTCGGTGCCGGGCAGGACGCGCGGTGTCACTTGGTCGAGCGAACGCACCCAGAGGCGCGGTGCACCTTCCGTCGTCGCGACGAACGCGAGACGACGGCCATCGGCCGAAAGCGCGAAGGAATCGGAATCGCTCGTCGGAGGTGTCTGGACGTCGAAGCGTGTCTGCACAGCCTTCAGCGTCCGCTCGCCGGCATACCGCATCGACGAAATTGCCAATGCAACCGCGGCGACGAGCACCAGCGCCGCAATGCTCCATGCAAAGCGAACGCTCTTCACGAGCCCGTCGGGCGGTACGACAGCCGCCGCTGGCGATCCAGCCTCGGAGCTGACGCCGCTCAAGAGATCGTCGAGCTGAATCCGCGCCTCGCCGATGTCGCGCAGCCGCTTTCTGCCATCCCGGTTCAAACACCGCCGCAGCAGCTCGCGGATCGCCCCAGGTGTCTCGGCAGGCAGTCGTGTGAAATCAATCGGAGAGCGCAAGATGTCAGCGAGCGTGTCTGAGACGGTCTCACCATCGAACAGCCGTCGGCCGACGAGCATCTCCCACAGCGTCACGCCGAAGGACCAGACGTCGGCACGCTTGTCCACCGGTTTGCCGCTGGCCTGCTCGGGTGCCATATAGGCGGCCGTGCCGAGCAGTACACCGATGCCAGTCATCATTGCGGGACTCGTAATCGTCGGCGAGAGAGTCGCATCTGAACCCATCGCCGATGGCAGCTCGAACGCCTTTGCCAATCCGAAGTCCAGGACCTTGACAGTGCCGTCAGCACGGATCTTGATATTCGCTGGCTTCAGATCGCGGTGAATGATGCCTTTTTCGTGCGCAGCTTCCAGGGATTCCGCAATCTGCCTAGCAATCGGCAAGGCCTCTTCAAGCGGAATCGCACCGCGCGAGATTTGGTTAGCGAGCGTCTCACCTTCGACGAGCTCCATGACGATTGCTGATCTCCCCTCCGCGGTTTCCTGAACATGATGAATCGCCGCGATGTTGGGATGATTCAGCGTGGCCAGTACCTGTGCCTCACGTTCAAATCGCGCAAGACGATCGGGATCACTTGTTAATGATTCCGGCAGGATCTTTAGCGCGACATCACGTTGCAATCGCGTGTCCCGCGCTCGATACACTTCTCCCATCCCGCCTACGCCGAGGACGGATCGGATTTCGTACGGTCCGAGGCGAGCACCGGGGCCGAGGGACATCAGTTGTCGGGACTGACGCGCGGATTGTAACGAATTTTCCAAACCGGGTTACTGAACTGGCTGGTTCTGATGGTGAGAGAGACCGTCGGTGCTGTCGGAATCGAGCCGCACGCCAAGAGGAACGTCAGCTCCACTCACGGCGACGATGCCGAACGCCAAGCTGAGATCGAATACGTCGCGAGCTGCTTCACTTCGCCGTCAACGCGTCGTTGAACCGCTTCTGTCGCTGGAACACGCTCATGTTGGTTTGCACCGAGGGATCCGCCATCAACTCAAACATCGCCAGCAAACATCGTCGGAGCACGAACCACGGAGACCGTCTTCGTACCTCCGTGGTTTGTGTCTGGATCGCTCACGGTTCGAGATTGACCGCGTAGTAGGCGATCGTCTGGCTCGGGACCTCCTTGAACCAATGCGGCGTCTTCGCCGGAATCGTAATCACGTCACCTTTGGTGAGGTGATAGGTCTGCCCGCCATCGACGCGCGGCGCTCGCACCTGCCCGGGCGCGGTGTTCTTCGGCTGCACGAGCGTGCCGCCGGTGACGAACGTCGCTTCGCCCTCGACGATGATGAACACATGGTTCGTGTTCTCGTGCACTTCAACCTCGCCCGCGCCACGGCGCTGGGCCAGCACGATCAATCCGTTCTCCCCGATGATCTGCCCGCCCTTCGCCATCGTCGCGTTCACCTTGTCGTGTGGAATGTAGGTGACCGTACTCGGGACACCGCGCGCGGCGACAAGTGTGACCGCGAATGCAACGACGGCGAGGGCGACAATGGCTGTGAGCTTCATCAGATGCCTCCTGCGAGGGACGGCATGCTAGCACATCAACCTGCGGTCTTTTTCAGCAGCGAGATTTGGCCCGCGTGATAGGCGTGATGCTGCACGAGCCCGTGCAGCGTGTCGTAGTGCGACACGCCGGATGATGCTCCGGGACGAACGTCTTCGACAATTGACACCAGCTGTGCGTCGTCCATGGCGGCGATTGCTTGGACGAGATCCTTGTTGGCCACGTCGAACGCGGCGATGAGATCGCGCCAGGCAGCTTCATTCAGATCGGGCTGCGTCGGCCAATCTCCGTCTTCCGGCTCACGTGCGATACCGCTACGTAGACGCCGCGTCACTTCATGCGTCCATGCCGTCATGTGCAGCACGAGCTCGCAGATGGTGTGCGCAGCCGGCAAAGGACGGTCGGCCGCCATCGACGCGTCCACTCCTTCGAGCGCCGCACGCACCGACGGCCCGTGCCATGCGTCGCCGTTGTATATCCGTTGCAATTGATCCGCGATCCGGTCGGCCTCACGCATTTGCTTGCGCATGATCCGAGGAGGGTACAAGATTCGCGCGCAGGAGGCGACGATGACCTCGATGGCATTCCGACGGATTTCGATCGGTATCACTGCCGCGGCATTCGTGTTCGGATTCACGATTCCGCTCCACGCTCAGAAGTACGTCAAGGGAGAACGCCCGCAGCAGCGGGGCTACTCGCTGGCGGTCATCACCGAAGGCGGCAAGACGGTATGGCTTGGTGGGCAAATCGCGACCGTGGACGACTCGGGCAAGTCGCTGGCCGGCGACTTCGAGGGCCAGGTCCGGCAGATATTCAAGCTGATCAATGCGACCTTGGAAAAGGCCGGCGGCAAGCTGAAGGACATGGTGCAGATGACCGTGTTCATCACGGACGTTCGCAACGGCGACCGGCTCACGGAGATACGCCGAGAAATCTTCGGCGACAACTTTCCAGGCAGCGCGCTCATCACCGTGACCGGACTCGCGGACCCGAACGCGAAGATTGAAATTCAGGGCTACGCGGTGATCGGCAGCAAGTAGCGTCTCCGCGAAGGCCACGAGGGGCTGAGCGACCGTCGTGACCTTCGCGAACTCCCGACCTGCAGCTCAGAGCGAGCGCAGGAAGTAGACCAGGTTCTGCCGTTCGGTCGCGGTCAGGTTGAATGGCGCATCCTCGGCGACGCTCACACCGTTGAAGTTATTGGTGACGCGCGTCGCTTCCCCGCCATGCGCCCTGATCGCTTCGACGATGTCGCTCGTGCGGCCGTCGTGCAGGAAGAACACCCGCTGGCCGACACCCCACAGCGGAGCGGTGCGAAATTGGTCGCCGGTGGCAAGTCCCTGCTGAATGCCGTCACCTGTGCCCACGTCGTGCAGGAGCAGATCCGAAAAGAGCCTCACTTCCTTGCCGGAGAGCGCGGCGGCCGCATGGGTGGCGGTGGTCATCGACTTCATATGGCACGCGTTGCAACCAGCCTTGTTGAAGGCCGTTTCGCCGGCGGTGATCTGCGTTGATGTCACCAGGCCGTAGGAAGCCGCCTGCACAGGCGCGGCGAGGAAGCGCATGAAGCTGGCGAAGTTGTTGACGTCGTCGATGACCCTCTGCGGCTGCGTTTCCTCGTACTGGACATAGTCCTGCGGTCCAGCAATCATCCGGCACGCGCCCGCGACTGCGATGTTCCCTTCACCGCGCTCGTCGGGGAACAGCTCGTTCGTGATTCCCTGCTCGACGTTGTAGGCTTCTCCGGAAAAGATCACCAGCGACTTGTTCTGCGCCTTCCATCCGAACCGAGTGATGGTGCCGTCGTTCCCATTCCGGTTCACGCTTCCGGCAATTCCGAACGGCTTGGACGCCTTGGCGTTGGCTTCGATGGTTGCGTCCGCGATGGCTTCGATCAGGCCAAGGCCGAAAGTTGGCGTTGGAATACGGAAGCGCAGCACGCCGGCTGCCTTCGCCGCCGCGAAGTCCGGCTGCTTCAGGAGGGCGCTGCATCCGTCCGGCGTCCCCGTCATGCCGGCGATGGTGAACAGATCGTGCACGCCGCCATCGCTCGTGAACCGCACTTCGCGCACCGGCCCCTCAGCGCTGATGATCCCGAGATCGATCAGCGCGTTCACCTGCACCGCGGGCGCGACGTTCACCTGCGGATTGGTTGCGGGACTGGAGCCGCCCATGGCAGGTTGAGCATGGCAGCTGACGCAGCTCGTGGAATTGAACCGTGGGCCGAGACCCGCCTCCGTACCCGCCACGCTGCCATTCACCGAAGCTGATTCCCCAAATGCGTCGGCCCCTGATTGGAAGAACTTTGCTTCCTTGACGGTCAGCCCCGCGACCGCGCCGCCGGCGCCGGCCGTCGTCGTGCGCGCGCCTGGATCGTTCTGCGCCATGACCGCTGTTGAAAGAAGAAACGACAGCGAGCAGACGACGAACCAGCGCCACCAGACAGTGCTTCGTTTCCGAGTTGACATTCCCATGGCAGCTCCCTCCCCGCAATCGGCGGGCACACGTGTGACAGTGATGGTGAAAGAAGGGGGATCGCGGGGGAGAATCGAACGCGACGCCGTCCGTCAGGGAGGAGGCGACTCTACCCGATAGCTGAACTGAGCGTCAAACGACCAAAACGAATTTGTGATTTGTGATTTGTGATTTGTGATTCGCGATCGTTACCGCCAGACGCACATGTCGCGAATGAGTTGCCACTTCATGTCGTCATCTTCGGCTGTTACGGGCACCGGCCGTGTGATAGGACCGGCGAGTCCGGTGCACGCCATCGTCGCCGCGGTGACGGCGTGGGTCCGCGGGTCTCTGTTGTAGGTGAATGTCATCGGGGTGCTGCCGTTCGCGTTAAATGTGTCGGATACCAGGAAATGATCGCTGTCGAAGCGCTGTCTTTCCACCCCGTCACCTTCGTCAAAATCGGCCTGTACTACCGAATCTGCCTCAACCTCGTAGCGCACCGTCGCGACGTACGGCCGGCGGGCGCTCTCTGGATACCGGACCTCCTGCCGAATCACGCGGCCGGAGCCGTCGAACCAGTTCTCGACTATTCTCCCCGGCTCACGGATGCGTATCAGGTGATCGGCGGCATCGTAGTCGTAGAGCCGCGTGGCGCCATCCGACGCGATGGCGCTGATAAGTCTTCCGCGGGCATCGTATGCGTACGAGACGCCACGGCCATTCGAGGTGAACGCTCGCGTGATGCGATTCGCGGCGTCGTATTGCAACGCGATGGCCTCGCCGTCCGATTCAATGCGCAGCAGGCGGCCGTTGTCATCCCTCACATACTCGGCTCGATGGCCCGACGCATCGCGGCGTTCGATGAGCGAACAGACGTCGTGCTCGCCCTGACAGTCTTTGAATCCGAACACGCCGCCGTCGCGAAGCCGCAGTTCCCATGTCGATCCCGTCCAGACCATCAGTGCACCGCCGAATTCCGAAGGCGAGTCCTCACTCCGAAGAACAGCGTCGGCTTGGGTATGGCCGGGGGAGATACGGGTGAAGTGAACCTGCGCACCGTCGGAGAGCATGAGATTCGCCCATGGCACGCTCGGGTCTGAATCTCCCGACAACCACCATTCGCCGGAGTGGCTCATGTTCATGCCGAACCGCCGGATATGACCGTCTCCCGACATATACGTTCGTCGCAACACCACGGGCATTGCCGTCTCCAGAAATAGATCGTCGTCGTCTCGCAAGTAGAGGCCCGTGGGGAGATTGATCCCTCCCTGGTGCGTGGGCCGATACGGCCTAGGGCTCGCGGCCGCCGCCGCGGCTGGTTTCGTAAGCGTCGGAAGAGACGTCGCCGGACGCGCGCAGGCGGCAATCGCGGTTGGGATCACGACGAGAGAGACAAACATCAGTCGTGTCTGCACGATCACACTCCTTCGCGATGTCCTGGATGAGGGCCGTCGATAACGGCGGTCGTTCTGCAATTTCCGGGTGAGGCGGCCCTTACGCGTCCGTGCGCGCATCTGCGCAGCGGACGGCCTCACGGTTTCCGTGAAGGTCGGAGAAATTCGTAACCGAAGGTCATCGATCTGATACTGAAATCCCTTCTTTCGCCGCGCGCGTATCGCGCTCGCAATTTGCAAGGCCCGCCCCTGCCATGAACAACGTGCAGACCAAGCGCACTGGCCGGACATGCCTGACGATCACCGCATGCGTGGCCTTCGCCACTGCCGTAGCACTTGGCCAGTCGCTCGATCGGGCGCCGCGAACGCCGACGTTTGCACTCGAACATGTGCGGCTAATCGATGGCACAGGCGCCTCAGCAAAAGACGACCAGACCATCGTCGTGGACCACGATCGCATCAGGGCAGTCGGACCTGCATCATCGGTGGCCGTTCCGCCGGACGCGGAACTGATTGATCTCGCCGGCCGGACCGTCATTCCCGGCCTTGTGGGGATGCACGATCATCTGTTTTACGAGGTCGAGTCCGCCGGGTCGGGCGAAATATCCGTGCCCGCCCAAAGAACGTTCGCAAAGCTGTATCTGGCCAACGGCGTAACGACCGTCCGCACGACCGGCACAATTGACTTTGACGGCGATGTGCGCCTGAAGGAGAGGATTGATGCTGGGAAGGAGCCCGGACCACGGATCTTTCTGACGAGCGGCTATTTCGGCGCTACAACACCGCAGCCCGACCCGGATGGCATCGTCAGGCTTGTCAATCAGTACGCCGATCGGGGCGCCACTTCGATCAAGGCCTACACGACTCTTCGTTCCAGCGAACTCAAAGCAGCGATCGCCGCCGCCCACGAACGCGGTCTGCGGGTGACTGGACACCTGTGCGCAGTCGGATTCCGCGAGGCCGCGTCGTTCGGCATAGACAACATCGAGCACGGCCTGCCGTTCGACACCGAGTTCTACTCCGGCAAGCGTTTCGATGAATGCCCCGATCAGAATTCCGTGATCGCCGAGATGGCGAATAAGGAAGTGAGTGGTGACGACATCCGGCGAACGATCGACGAGCTCGTCAAAGACAATGTGGCGCTGACCTCCACGCTCGCGGTGCTCGAAAGCGTGACCGGGGTTGCCGCCGACAAGCGGGTGAGGCTACTGCTCGTGCCGAGGCTGCAGGAGGCCTACGATGCCGCCGCGAAGCTACGGACCGATCCCAGCACGCGAACGAGTGCGCTGTACTACGGAGCCTTTCACAAAGAGCAGGAATTCGAGCGGGCCTTCGTCGCTCGTGGCGGCACGTTGATGGCGGGTGTGGATCCGACCGGGTGGGGCGGTGTGGCCGCCGGTTTTGGGGACCGGCGCGAACTCGAGCTACTGGTGGAGGAAGGCTTCCCCGTCGAAAAAGCCATCCAGATCGCCACGTCCAACGGCGCAAAGTTCCTGCGGCAATCGGATATCGGCACGATCGCCGCAGGGAACAAAGCCGATCTTGTGGTGATTCGTGGAGATCTGGCGCGAGACATCTATCGGCTCCGCAACATCGATTTCGTCGTCAAGGACGGTGTCACCTATGACCCCGAGAAACTGATCGATGCGGCGCAGGGCACCATCGGCGCCTCTGACGTGAGTCGATTCTTTACATGGCGGGCCCTGGGGATTGCGCTCCTCCTTCCGGCACTCGTGCTGGTTCGCCTACGACGAGCGTCTCGCCGGATGTAGAACTGATTCGACGAACGGCAGGTTCTGCTCACGTACTCGATGCATGATGCGACCGATTCTAAGGCGCGAAACCATCCGATATCATTCGCTCGTGTCCACCCTTGCCAGATCGGAGCGCGACCGCGACGATGTGGCAGCGCTATCGACGCGCGTTGGCGAGCTCGAAGCCACGTTCAACGAGCGGGCGGCGCAAGCTGCATGCGCGAAGCGGGAACTTGCCGCGTTCACCATCGATTACCGGCAACGCGTCGGCCGGCTGCATGAGGAGCTCGACGATCTCGAGGCGGCGATCGCCGAAGCGGAGCTTGGCCAGATCTCGAAACGGATTGCAAGTGAAGCCGGTCGCCCGGACGCATCAACCGCGCTGTCTGCATCCGAGCCTCTGCCCCGCTACACCTCCGATGCGGTCCGCAAACTCTTTCGTGATGTGGCCAAGGCGATCCATCCGGACCTCGCCGAAGACGAAGTTGCGCGCGACCGTCGTCACGCGATGATGATCGAAGCCAACCGCGCATATGCGCTGGGCGATGAAGACCGGCTGCGCTGGATTCTCGAGTCGTGGACGCGAAGGCCGGAGGCCGTTCAGGGGAGCGATCCGGAAGCGATCCGCGTGCGTCTGCAGCGGCGCGTGACTCAGCTTCAGGAACAGATCGCGCTCCTCGATAACGATTTCGACGCGTTGAAAGAGACGCCGATGTGGAAGCTGAAGGCGATGGTGGACGAGGCTACCGCTCAGGGCAAGGACCTGGTGCGCGACATGGTCGCGCGACTGAAGGTCGACATCATGGTGGCGCGCAACCGTCTCCACGCCATCGAGTGGACGGCCGACGCCTAACGCGGCACGGTCGCTTCACATCCATATGCGCGCCCGCGAGCAACACCCCCGACGCCAACGGAATCGAGAACGCCTTCGAGCACCCCGAACGTTGTATTCAGCCACGAGTAGCGGGAATCCGCGGTGCGGAACGTGAACGTCGTGACAAAGACGCGTGCCTTATCTGATTCGCGCAGGGTGGCGATGCCGTTCATCTCCACGTAGATCTTCGCGCCGTCATGCGCATCGAGGACTCCTCGCAGCGTCGGCATGTTCACGTTGTCGGCCCGTCGTGGCGCCAGATTCGTCAGGCGCAGCGTTCCCCGCAGCCGTTCTCCCGATGCGGTGCCCTCCATCGTTCCATACAGCTGTCCGCCGGCGCCGAAGTCGATCGATTCAAGCGAGGTGTAGCGAAGCTCAACATCACAAAGGGGGTTCATCTGCATCCTTGCATCGTCGCATACCGTCACGGGTCAGGGTGATGCGACGACATCCATGCGCTTCAGCAGTGCCAGAAACTCGGCCAGTACCATCGCCGTCGCGCCCCAGATGCGCACACCCGCGACGTCGAAGTAAGGAACAGTCTGCATCACGTGCGGCGGCAGCGGCCGCAGCCGCCGCTCCGAGCGGACGATGTCCGGCTGCATCAGCTGCGAGAGTGGCAGCTCGATCAACTGCGCCACCTCCCGAGCGGCAAGGTTGAATGCGGGCCGCCGTCGCGCGAGCCCAACCACGGGATGGAGGAGATGTGCGCTCACCGCAATCGGAATCGGCGTCAGACGGCCTAGCACGTCGACCTCGCGGCGAGGGACGCCGATTTCCTCCTCCGCTTCGCGCAGTGCAGCGTCCTCCGGCAATTCATCGGGTCGATCGAGGCGACCGCCGGGGAGCGAGACCTGACTGGTGTGGTGACGCAGACCAGAGGCTCGAACGGTGAGGGGCAGGTGCCACTCGTCCTGCTGCGGATAGATCAACAACAGCGCTGCGGCCGGCCGCAGCGTGGCGCCCTCGTCCGGCCATGTGCGCGGATCCGGGGCCATGCGTAATTGGGCGGCGAGTCCAGGGAGTGGTTCTGAAAGAATACGTCGCAGATCATCAGGACGTAGTTCCATGCGACCGCTTGAAACGGGGACTTACCGTCCGATGAGAATCAGAACGCCCGCCACCAGCGCGATCACCGCGGTAACAATAGGCGGAATTGCCAGAGACACGACTCCGCCGATGCCCACGAGGATGAGCCAGATGGCAAGCAGAAGCATACCCGTGCTGCGCGTCACTCGAATCGCCATGCATTCACCTCACGCGCGATATTAACGCCACATGCGTGCGCTGTATTCTTGACGCGTGACGGAATCCTGCAGCATGGGTCACCGACGCTCGAGCCGGGCGCTGATGGCGCTGGTACTGCCCGCGGCGCTCGGGGCGGTGCTCGTGAGACCTGTCGGCGCCGCAAATACGCAGACGATTGACGGGCTGCTGGCCCGCGTCGGCGACAGAATCGCCGAGTTTTACCAGCGCGCGCAGCATGTGATGTGCATCGAGACATCGACGGTGCAGCCAATCGATCGCAGTTTCTCCTCCCAAGGGTTTGCCCGCATCGTCGAATCGGAGCTGCACGTCGAGCCGGCGGACGACGACACTAGTGGCGCGGCGGCGTTCGTGAGGGAAGTACGGAAAGTAAACGGACGGGCGCCGCGCGACAGAGACCTGAAGGATCGTTCCGGTTGCACGGATCCGACGCCGCTCTCTCTCGAGCCGCTCGAGTTTCTGCTGCCGGCCCACCGCGCCGAGTACGAATTCCGCTTCGCAGGCGTCGGAAAGGACAGGAGCCGAGGAGTGTTCCTTATCGACTTCAAATCGGTCGACGCTCGCAGCAGCGTCGAACTCATCGAAGACCCCGCTGGTCACGCTGACTGCTTCGACTGGTCCGGGCACGTTGCATCGAGAGGTCGCGTCTGGGTGGATGCGGCAAGCTATGACGTCGTGCGCATGGAGCGCGGTCTGCGGGCGATGCTCGATGTGAAAGTCCCCTACCGCATACAACGAAAGCACAACCTCGAGAACGCCGTGGTCATCGAGCGTGAAGAGACGACCATTCGCTACCGGACAGTCACCTTCACCGATCCTGACGAATCGCTGCTGCTGCCCGAGTCGATCGAGTCGCTGATCATCGCGCGCGGCGGCCTGCAGTCGACGCGCAGAACACAGACCTATTCTGATTACCGCCGCTTCGTCGGCGACGCAAGAGTCGTCGAGTAGTCAACGACGCGGCTTTCCGATCGCGTACGACGGTTTCGCGTTTCGCACGGCTCAACGACGCCGCGCGCCATCGGCGAATTACCAACTATCCTCAGCTCCACGTCAGATCGTGTTTGCTGTACGGCAGGTCGCGGAATCGCTTGCCGGTAATCTGGAAGATGGCGTCGCCGATGGCCGATTGGATCGACGTCGCACGGTCGTGGCCCATGCCTATGAGCCAGTGTCCGGTCGGGAAGAAGTGGATGTTGATCTCGGGCGGATCGTCCGCCATGCGCGAGATCGGGAACTTGTTGTAGTTGTTCTCGACGACGTGGCCGTCGGCAATGGTCGTCTGCTGCAGCATCGCGTCGTTGTAGAACCAGGCGATCTGTCCTTCGATCTGCTTCTTCACCGAGAGCGGGTTGACGAGGCCGAAGCCGGTGTCGTGCGCCACGTCCACGCGCTCGAGCCGCACCTTACCGTCGCGGCTCACGGATACGGTGTGGACCATGGCGCTGATCGTCGCCAACCCGTTGGCTTCCGCACCGCGCTCCTCAAGCGCGATCGCGCGCGCCTTGCCGCTCGGTAGCGGCGTCCCCCAGCCCGCCATCTGTGCAGCCATGTCGAGCGCCTTGAGCATGTCGGCCTTGTATGGCAGGGTCGTGCGGGCGATCAGCTCGCGACGGTATTGATAGGGATCCTTACCTGCCGCGTGCGCGAGCTCGTTCATGAAGCTCTCGCGATAGAACTCGTGCGCGGCCTGACCGACGCCGCGCCGCGTTCCTACGGGAATGTGGAACTTCGTGGTGTGCGTTGAATAGCGATAGTTCGGCACGTGGTAGCGCGACCTCACGTCGAACGATGCCTCTGGACCGAACCCGTCGCGCTGCATGCAGGTGCGAACCTCGAGGGCAATCGGCCAGCCATCGGCGTCGAGGCCGGCCTTCAATCGCGCCATGCCCATGGCGCGATATGTCGTGCCGATGAAGTCCTCTTCGCGCGTCCACAGCATGTGAACCGGCGTGCCGCGCATCTGGTTGGCGATCATGATCGCCTGCTCCGCCTGCGGTCCGTTGCCGTTGCGACCGTAGCCGCCGCCGAGATGACACAGGTGGATGTAGACGTTCTGCTCCGGCACCCCGGTGATCTTCGATGCGCTGAAGCGCGTCTCCTGCGGGCTCTGATCGCCAATCCAGATGTCCACGCGGTCGTTCGTCACCAGTACGGTGGCGTTGCCGGGCTCCATGCGCGCACGGGCGAGATAGGGCGTGGAGTAGGTGGCCTCGACGATTCTGGCGGCATGCGCGAACCCGGCGTCGACGTCACCATCGTTGACACGCACTTGTCCTGGTTGGGCGATCGACGAGGCGAGCGCGTCGCGCATCATCGCGGTATTGACGGCCGCGTTGTCCGGCGGGATCGTCCACTCGATCGGCAGGCGATCGATGGCAGTCTTCGCCTGATACCAGCTGTCCGCAATCACGGCGACACCGCCGCTGAAGACGCGGCCGCGCGTACAGGACGGATCGGGGATCGGAAACTGCACGGCGCTGCGCACGCCAGGCATCGTGCGGATGGCGTCGAAGTCGTAGCGCTTGACGTCGCCGCCATAGACCGGACACGCCTTGACCGCGGCCCATTTCATCCCCGGCAGACGGACGTCGATCCCATAGACCGTCTGCCCCGTCACCTTCAACGGCACGTCGAGGTTCTTCCGCTCCGTGCCCATCAGCGTCCATTGATCGGGCGACTTGATCCTGATCGTTTCCGGGTGTGGGTGCGGCGTCTGCGCTGCCCGCTCCGCGACGCGCCCGTAGGTAATCGTGCGGCCGCTCGGCCCGTGCGTGATGACACTGTCCTTCGACGTCAGCTCGGTAACCGGCACGCTCCACAGGTCCGCAGCGGCGAGCAGCAGACGCTCGCGCGCTTCCGCACCCGCGAGCTGCAGGTAGTAGCGACCATCCTTCACAGACGAGGCCGCGTTGGTGCGCATGCGGCGATAGAGACTGTCGGGAATGCCGGATACGCCGGTGGGATTCCGGTCAGCGAACGTTGGATCGCCGCCGCCGTTCGGGTCGGTCGGGCCGTTGCCGGGGACCTTCAGCGTCCACTCCGGCGCCTTCTCGCGTGCGTCGCGGTTGGCCGAGGCATATTGCGGACGGACCCTGCCCCAGTCGCACTGCAACTCCTCGGCGACCATCATCGCGTTCGAGGTCCACACGCCCTGACCGAGCTCGGTCTGTGCGATACGGATCGTTACCGTGTCGTCTGGCGCGACGACGATCCAGGCATTGACCTCTGGCGTAGCCGCATCCTCGTACCAGGCGGCGCCCGCCGGCTTTGCGACTGTTGTCTGCGCCTGTGTCTTGTCCGGCATCCAGAAGCCGACAACGAGTGCGCCATGAGCCGCGGCGACAGTAGCGAGAAACTCGCGACGAGTGACATCGGTGCTCATGTCACTTCCTCATCAAATCGGCGGCAAGGTGAATCGCCTGCCTGACACGGTGATATGTGCCGCACCGGCAGGCGTTGGTCACGCGCGCGTCGATGTCGGCATCGGTGGGGTTGGGGCGGTCGTGGAGGAGCGCGAGGGCCGCCATAATCATCCCGGACTGGCAGTAGCCGCACTGCGGTGCGTCAAATTCCTTCCACGCCATCTGCACGGGATGCGAACCGTCTGGTGATACGCCCTCGATGGTCAGGATCGACTTCCCGACCGCCGTCGAGGCGGGCACGCTGCAGGAGCGGATGGCGCGGCCATCGACGTGCACCGTGCACGCGCCGCATTGCCCGATGCCGCAGCTGAACTTCGTGCCGGTGAGGCCGACGTGGTCGCGGATGATCCAGAGGAGCGGGGTCTGCTGGTCGGCATCGACGCGATGCACGCTGCCGTTGATGGTCAGATCGAATGCCATCGTTCGTCCTCCGCGGTCCGAATTGTAGCCGGTGCGGGCGATTCAAACGCGTACAATGCGTTTCCCCAAGACAGGCGAAGAGCCGGAGAGACACTTATGCGCAAATTTTTCGCTGCGGGGCTGGTCGTGACGACGGTGGCGTTGGCGCTTATGTTCGCGTATTCCCGGGTGTTCGGGCAGCCGGCGAGATCGGCCGACCCCATCTTCGGTCGATGGATGATGGACCAGACGAGATCCGTGAATAATCGCGGGGGCGACCACGCCACATTTCCCACTCAGCACGTGCGGGTACTGGCGCGGGAAGGCGATGGCCTTCGCAACACGCTCGCGAATAGCCCCACGTCAGCGCCGACATACTCTTACGCCGCCAAACTCGACGGCAAGGCGTACCCCGATACGCGCACGCCGGGAAAGGATCAAACGCTGGCCCACTGGCGGCTCGCGCCGGACTTGATCGTGCGGCAGCAGGTCACCGATGGCAAGACGTCCGAATGGGTCATCTATACCGCGTCGCCCGACGGCAAGGTCTTTACCTCGATCAGCTGGGTCCCGGCGCACCCCGAACTTCAGGATGTGCAGGTCTTCACGCGGGGAAACTAGGAATACGGTCTGCCGACAATATGCCTAAACGACTGCCACCGCAGACGACGCGACCGCTCAGTCCGCCTGCGAACGCGTCTTTCCCGTACACCTTCTTTGAAAACGTCGACAAGCATCCGTTCGAACCCGGCGATGTGTCGCTGAACCTGCGCAACGCCTGGTGGCTGATGGACGCCGCGTTCCTTGCCTATTCGAGCCCGGCCACCATCACCACCGAGTTTCAGAAGGTTGCCGGCGCGAAGGTGCACGTCGTCCCGGGCAAACGCAGCACGCAGTGCTACGTCGCATCGACGAACGACTGGATCGTGCTGGTGTTTCGAGGCACACAGGTCGACGACTTCTGGCAGTCGGTCCTCGACTGGACGATCGACGCCCGCTTCGTGCCGGTCCTCGATGCACACGGCGATTGGGTGCACGCCGGATTCAAGAGCGCCATCGAGGAAGTCTGGCCTGCTGTGTCCAATCACATCCGGACGTTGCAGGCGCAGCACCGCCGCGCGTTGTGGATCTGCGGCCACAGTCTCGGGGCGGCGCTCGCGACCGTGGCAGCGAATCTCTGTGCGGACGATCCGGCGCTCGGCTTCGTCGGTCTGTACACGTTCGGCTCTCCCCGCGTCGGCGATCGGCGCTTCGGCGCCGAGATCAAGCCGCCCACGGTGTTCAGGTTCCAGAACGATTCCGATCTCGTCACGCACGTTCCGCTGGGTCTCGTCTTCCAGCATGTTGGTGCGCTGCAATTCATCGATGGCAGCGGTCATCTCCATGCCAACGTCGACCACCGCACGCAGCTTCTGCTCGAAGTGGGCGCTGCGATGTCACCGGTGGCGGCGCACAGCGTCGGCGGACTTCTGAAGCAGTCCGGTCCGGACGTACCACTCCCCGGATTTCTCGCGGATCACGCGCCGATCAATTACGCGATCATCATCTGGAACTGCTACGAGGCCGCCCGGCCGGCATAACGGGAATCACGACGTGAACGAATACATCGAAGTCCAGTTCAGGAAAAACAACAGGCGTCTGCGTGTCAGGCGGCAACTGCCCGGCGGTATCGAATTCGAGGAAAACGATCCGCTGGAACGCACGGTCGGCATCCAGTTCACGCCGCGCAACGACATCACCCGCGTCCGCATGGATAGCGTCAGACGCATCCAGGGATGGCAACCGGGAGAATTCAAGCTGAATCTGTCGGTCGAAGACGGGTCCATCCTTCTCCGTGGCGCGAACGAGCACGCGCTTCCGGAAGGCCGCTACGGGGTCCGCCTGCAGATCGAGGAGGCCGACACGCCGAAAATTCAGACGGCCGCCGTCGACCATGACGGATTCGCGATCGTCCAGGTCGACGTACAGATGGACGAGAGAACCGTCGACGTCGATCTCACGGACGCCGACGAAGACATTATGACGGTGCTGGAACGCTCGAGCGTGAACGGGCTAGCCGCTGGTGACTGGCTGGAAGACGCGACGCGCCGGCCCACCAGGCGAGCCTGTCTCTTGAACCTGATGGCGTCGCTGCGCACGCGGCCCAACAAAGGAGCGCCGCTGATACGACTGGTCCAGAACGTATTCATGGTCGCCAACGACCGTCTCTACGCCAAGGTCGATCGTCAGCTGCACGACGTGCTGGAGACCCTTGCGAAAGACCCGAAGCGGCCGTTCTACGCGGAAGGCCCTCCCCACGCGTCCATCCACGGCCGGTTGCTGAGCGAAATGCCGGAGCCTCCGGAGACGAAGTCGTCATTCACGAAGCTATTGAGCTTTCGCGCCGAAGGTACGCCGTCGATGCAGGTCGTCATTGCCGTGCCGCCGGCGGACTGTCCGCACACCTACGCGGATTTCGATCTCGACCTTGGCAATCCTTTACAGGATGTCGCCGGATTCTTCGTACACATAGGCGAACTCCTCGACGGGAAGCCGACGAATCACCTGGATCTGCGCAAACGGCTCGCGAAAACGGCGGCGGCTGAATTTCTCTACTACACCGTTGTGTAGCTCGCGTCAGTCATTCCCCTCGTTTAACCGGTGGTTGCTGCGCAGGAACGGCCACCGGCAGGTCGGAGTTATAGATCTCTCGCGTCATCTTCCACGAACCGTCGCTCTGTTTGCGATAGATCTGCAGGAACTTGCCCCACTCGTCGATCGGCGACGGCACACCAGGTATCGAAAACGTCATGCTGTACGCGCCGCGCAGATATGCGAGGTCGCCATACCCCATGACTTCGACACCTTGAGCCTTCGCGTTCGAGATGTGAGGAAGTGTCGCAAGCCATTGCTGAATCGCGTCGCGGCCTTGAACGGCGGTCGCATGCGGCCTCAGGACAATGGCGTCAGGCGTATACAAGGATGCCCATGCTGCCGCGTCTGCCGCGTTGGCCGCCTTCATCTCGGCATCGAGACCCTGGCGAACTGCCGCTTCGTCATGTGCAGTCAAGCGGGCCGCGGTCGCAACGTTACCTTCGCCCAGAACAATCGCGGCGGCGAACAGGAAGCACATTGCCAGACCGAAGAACCAATCCAGTACCGTACTGTGCGTGGGTGTTTCGGGGTTTTTGTTCAGTTCAGTAAACGTCCCGACGATTCGAACTTCATTCTCGAGTGTCGCACCCGCAGTGACGCACCGATTAAACAGTTCTCGGTTTCTGCGCTCGAGCAGCCAGAACATCGCCGTCAACAACATGCCCACGACAGCTACCGCTGGGGCAAGACTGGTGTATCGCGGCGGAAGGTTCACGACCGCCACGGTTAGAGCGGCGATAATGGCCACGTAACCGGCAAGTAACTTTTCTCGCCAACTCAAGTAGTGGCGCAGCATCTCGCCGGCTTCCGCGTACAGATCTTTCTCTTCCAGCGCCACCTTTCTCTCTTCCTGCACCGTTCGCAGAACCTCCTGTTGATGTAGGGCAATGCCTAAGTGTCCACGCCCGGCGCGATGCGTTAGTTCCTCTTGACGTCCCGCACTGCGTGCGCCCATGCCGTGATCGATCGGCGGATTTCGTCGTTGCTCGGCTTCAACAGATCTATCGCGGTGACAGAATGGCCCACATCGCCGAGTTCAAACAGTCCGCCGATTACACCGCGCTCGACGAGAAATAGCATCGGAAGTCCAGCCATGGCGGCCATACCCGCCTCCACATGGTTCCAGGCGGTCGGCAGAGCAACATCTTCGACACTCCTGGTCTCCTCCGTACCGCTGCGCCATGTTCCTTTGGCGACTTCAAGTTGGCGGAAGGCGATGATCACGGCACCAGAACACCCCCTCAGAACACGGCGCACTTCCGACATCGCGCCGACGTTCGGGTAGTTTCCACGCTCCACCGTCGTCGCGTCGATGTCTTCGTCCGCGAGGATGCCAACAACCTGACGCACAAGCTCCTGCTGGAGCACGTTGAGCGTTCCAGGTTTGCTGATAAACACCTTCGGCCGCTCGGCGACCGCCGCTGCGGCCGCACGAGGACAGATGTCGGGCCCACAGTACGTTCCGTCCTCACCGATGTGCGCCAGCAGGTCGTTCGGCACGTTGCGGGCGCCCGCGAATTTCGCATTGCGCAGCGTGGCGCCGCTGAAGTTGGCGCCGAGCAGGTCCGCCTCGAAAAATGACGCGCCGCTCAGGTTTGCCTCCTTGAAGATGGTGTTATGCAGGCGAGCCTGGTAGAACACCGCGTTCTCCGCGTTGGCACCTTTCAGCGAGGCCGCCGAGAGATCCGCCCTGTAGAAGTCTGCTCGCGTCAAGTTCGGGGACACGCCGCTCTTGGCGCCCAGGTAGGCATTCTGCAGATTGGTGCGTTGGAGGTCTGCTGACTCGAGCGATGAAGCGTAGAGCAGACCATCGGCCAGAAGCTTTTGAAAGTTTCCGGTTTCCGTTTCGCGCAGAAGGGCGGCGATCACGTCGACGGCCTCACGCGCGTATGGCGTGCCGCCTTCACCCAACTCCGTCTTCGGATCGAAAAAGCGCCGGAGCAGAATCGCACCGCCAAGACGCTGATGCTCGACCGTCGAGGAAAGAGAATCGAGCACGGTGCGAAACGCCTGTTGCGCTGCGAGCTGCTTATCCCGCCGTGAGAGGTACTTGGTCACGGCAAGCACCGAACCGACGACCGCCACGAGCGCTGTGATGAGAGAAGCTATGTCTTTGGGATCCATCGCGGAGCCGACCGTATCATCTCCCGACCGGGCCCGTTGCCGCAGAAAAGAAAAAAGGCACGGAGAGGTGAATCTCCGTGCCCTTCACAAGTGAGCTGCTCGGGACGTTACTTCTTGCCGCGCACGGTCTGCGTCAGCACCGCCGATGTGCTGCCGTTGTAGTTCGCGTCACCACCATAGTTGGCGGTGACGGAATGAGACCCTGCCGACAGATTCGACGTTGTCAGCGATGCGACGCCGCCGCTCAATGGAGCGCTACCCAGTGACGTCGCACCATCGAAGAACTGTACGCTGCCCGTTGCTGTCGAGGACGAAACCCTGGCCGTGAATGTCACCGGCTGCTGGTTGTTGGCTGGGTTGTGATTGGAAGTCAACGTAGTCGTGGTGCTGGCCTTGCTGACCGTCTGCACGCGAACAGACGATGTGCTGCCGGAGAACGTGCTGCTGCCGTTGTACTGGGCGGTAACGTTGTGCGTGCCGGCCGACAGAGTGGATACCGAGAGCGCCGCGAATCCGCTCGCGTCGATCGTCGATGATCCGAGGTTCGTCGCGCCGTCGAGGAATGTGACGGTGCCTGTCGGCGTTCCCGATGAACTGGACACAAAGGCCGTGAACCCGACGCTCTGCCCGTACGTTGATGGATTCGGCGATGACGTCAGCGCCGTCGAAGTGGCGGCCGACGCAGTGGTCACCATCTGGGTAAGGGCAGAGGAGGTGCTGGCGGCATAGGTGCTGTCGCCGCTGAAGGCAGCAGTGATGGAATGGCTTCCCGGACCGAGTGTCGAGGTCGAGAACGACGCTGTGCCACCACTGAGCGTAGCCGTGCCGATAGACGCGGCGCCGTCGAAGAACTGTACGGTTCCGGTCGCTGCTGCGGGCGACACCGTCGCCGTGAACATAACCGTTTGTCCGGATGTGGATGGATTCACGGACGATGCGATCGTCGTTGTCGTCGGCGTCAGCGACTGGCCGCACGATGGGAACTGGAAGGAGATGATGCGCGTGTTCCAGTTGGCCGACGCCGTCGAGGCCTGGTACTCCTGCGTGTACCAGAACGTGCAGTCGTTGCTCGGATCGATTCTCATGGCGGAGTAATCGCCCCAGCGGTCATACCCGGTCTGTGATCCACCGCCAACGACCGCCAGCGTCTCCGACTGCAATTCGCCGGGTGCGTCACCCGCTTCCCTGCCGGTGACTCGAATCGACGGATAGGTCAGGCCGCTGGCCACGCTGTATCCGATGCCGATATTCCCGGACTTGTCCATGGAGATGCTGCCCATCCAGCGATTCTCGGCGTCGGGCGCGTAAGTTCCTTGTTGAAAAAGGGTGGGGGTCGGACCCGGGTTGCGCACCTCGTACCAGCGGACGGCCGTATTTCCGCCGGAGGTCAGGACTGTGTGGTTGGCGACGATTGACGCATGGTCGCCGAAATTGCGATAGGCCAAGCGGTACATCAAACGATCACCGACCGCATCAAGCTTCGTCGTCGTGCCAGGCTGTGGAATGCAGTCCTGTGTGTCGAGACACGGCGACGTGAACGGCGCGACGCCTGGCACCGACACCGGCCCGGCAAAGGTCGAATTCTGCGGGTTCGCAAAATCAGCATGGAAGGACCACATGTTCAAGCCGCTTGACCCTGGATCCATGTTCATGAAGAAGTTCGGCGAACCGGCGGGCGGCAGCGTCGCCCCGTCGAGGTCGGACGGCAACAGGCTGGCGTAGAACGTGCCGTTCAGTTGAAAGCACACGAAAGCCGGAGCGTGTGCACCCTGCAGCATCGCATTGCGGTCCCACGCACAACTCTCGGGTCCAACGAAGGGGCCGGCGATCTGAAAGATATTGAAGGTTACGTAGTAGCCGTCAGGCCATACACCGATCTTTGGATAGTCATTGATGTTGCTACCGAAGCCGTAGGCCCATGTGTAGTACGAGCCAGTCGGGTCCGGCGTCGTCGAAACCGCGAAACACTGCGCGAATTGGCCGAACAGGCCCGGAAGCAGCGGGATCGCCACTTCACCGACAATCCACCGATTGGCCATGCGGTCGTACTGCACGATTGGGTCGCTGAAACCACCCAGCTGGTTGCACGTCGACAACGATCCCCAGAAGGTTCCATCGTCTATCGGAGCCTGGATCTGATTGCCCTGTTTGTCGAACACGACGAAGGCGTTGTTGACCCACTGGACGATGTGGTTCGGTCCGACGGCCATGTTCGGATCCGGCGGGACGGCGACGACGGTGAAACCCGGATAGCCCGCGCCGAGGCCCTCCCATTGATTCGTAGTCTGTGCGCTGGCGAAGGTTGGCGT
>Ga0310811_10001824_pt1 | contig 26471 bp, 21 predicted proteins | sample YCmetagenome_FD_207642 | JGI IMG/M metagenome (GOLD analysis project Ga0310811, IMG submission 207642) | Soil microbial communities from experimental microcosm in Duke University, North Carolina, United States - YC | ecosystem: Engineered > Artificial ecosystem > Soil microcosm > Unclassified ... | reverse complement strand
CTTGCAAACGGTAAGGCCAAGAAACTCGCTCTCACCGTCCTCATGCGAAAACTCATCGTTCTCGCCAATCTTCTCTTAAAAAATCCTCTCTTTACACTTGCGTCCTAAGACAGTTGCTGACCCCTTTGTTCCGTCTCAATTATCGAACGCGGAAACTCCGGAGTGGTCAAAGAAGCGTGAAAATTAAAGCTCTCCCCCAATTTGTTGCCTTCGCTTTCCTCGCCTTTACCGTAGCTGCTCAGGCTGCAGGAGGCGGAACTGAGTGGGGGACGGATTACGCGGCCGCCCTGAAAGAAGCGAAGGCTTCGAATAAGATGGTCCTCGCGGACTTCACCGGATCTGACTGGTGCGGCTGGTGCATCAAGCTCGACAAGGAGACCTACTCGCAGCCGGCCTTTAAGAATTTTGCGAAGCAACATCTGGTGCTCCTCAAACTGGACTATCCCCAAAACATCGAGCAGTCCGAGGCGATCAAGAAGCAGAACGAAGAACTGAAGGAAAAGTATAACATCGAGGGCTTTCCGACGACGGTGCTCATCAGCCCTGCCGGTAAGGAAATCGACCGCAAAGTCGGGTATGTCGAAGGCGGCCCTGCCGCGATGATCCAATGGATCAAGAGCCAGAAGCAGAAGTAATAAAGGGGTCAGTCGTCAATTCTTGACAGGAATCACGCCGTCCGAAGGATGGCGTGATGCCGAGACAGCCGAGGATCGAATACGAAGGCGCGCTTTATCACGTGATGGCGCGCGGGAACCGGAAGTAAGACATCTTCCGGGGGGACGGCGATCGGGAAATGTTTCTCGCCACACAGGCGGAGGCCTGTCAACGGACAGGGTGGCGGGTACACGCGTGGACGCTGATGAACAACCACTACCATTGGCTGCTCGAGACGCCGGAGGCGAATCTCGTGCAGGGGATGAAGTGGTTTCAGAATACGTACACGCGGAGGTTCAATACCAGGCACCGGACATCGGGCCATCTCTTCGGCGGACGCTACAAAGCGATTCTGGTGCAGTGCGACGGAGAGGGCGGGCGGGACTACATGACTTCGTTGATGGATTACATCCACCTGAATGCGGTACGGGCCGGGTTGGTACGTGAGGGCGAAGGGCTCGGCTTGATGGATTTTGCCTGGAGCAGCCTGGCGCAAGGGTATGGGGCGATGCCGCCTCAGAGGTCGGCCTGGATGGAGACGGCGCGAGGTTTCTTTCTCTTCGGCCTTATCGACGATGCGGAGGGGCGGCGTGAATTTGTGGAACGGCTCCAACGGCGGATCGCGGAGGAGAAAATCGAGACCTGCGGGATGTCGACCGGAGAGGGGCAATCGCTGCAATCCACGCTGCGACGCGGCTGGTATTGGGGCAGCCAGGAATTTCGCGAGCGGATGCTGGGATTGCTCGGCCATCGCACGCAAAGCAACCGGAACGACCAGACCAGTCTGGTCGGAAAGGTCCACGATCAGGCCGCCGCGGAGCGGATTCTCGCAGAGGGATTGCAGGCCGCCGGCTTGAGCGCCGAAGATCTTCCCAAACTCAAGGGCAGCGATCCGCGGAAGGTCTCCATTGCCCGCGCCATCCATGCCCGGACGAGCGTGCTGCAGAAGTGGACCGCGGAGAAGCTGTGGATGAAATCCGGCGCGAACGTCAGCCAACTGATCCGGCGCAAAAACGAGATCGATTTCAGAGGGGACGAAAACGAAAGTTTGTCAGGACCGGTTAGCTGACCCTTTTGTTCCGGGCTCGGTTTGCTGGTAGACGCGCACGTAATCGATCAGAAACCTCTGCGGCAGGATGCGGTCCTCGAACGGACCGCCCCAGTCTCCGCCCAGGGCAAAGTTCAGAATCAGATACTGCGGGGCCCGGAAGGGGTTCCTGCCTTGGGAGTCCGCCTGATCGAGCCGGATGGAGTGGTATTTCCGGGCGTCGAAATAGAAGTCGATTGCCTCGGGCGTCCACTCGATGGCGTAGGTGTGGAACGCCTCCAACGGAGCGTCCGCGACCAGGGTGCCGCTGTCATCCTGATGCTGGCCATTGACGGCGAAGTGGGCGTTTGCGTGGATGCCCAGCGGATCCTTCCCCACGTACTCCATGATGTCGATCTCCCCGCAGGCCGGCCAGTCGCGGTTGGATTGGAAATCGGTCCCCAGGGTCCAGATCGCGGGCCAGACTCCTTTTCCCAGGGGCAGCTTCGCCCGCACCTCGATGCGCCCATACCGCCAGCTCGCCCGCCCCTTGGTGATCAGGCTGGCGGAGGTATATTCCACCGCGGGTGACCCTCGGGCTGGAAATGCTCCTTGCGGCATTCGATGACGAGGTTTCCCCCTTCCACCCGGGCATTCTCCAGTCTGCCACGCGTGTAGTACTGGCTCTCATGGTTCCGGACGAATCCCTCTTCGTAGTTCCATTTCGCGGGATCAGGGTGGCCGGGATGGTCGAACTCATCGGACCAGACGAGATCCCAATTCGCGGCCATGATCGGTCCGGCGAGGAGAGCCAGGAGAGCCGCCAGCAGGGGGAGCTGAATTTTCATGCTGGGTGGGGGAGGTCAGGTGGTGACGCGGAGCGTCCGGCGGGAATCGCGATACGCGTCGATCGAGCACCGTCCGGCCCCTCCGATCATCAGGGTCACCAGACCCGCGATATAAAGCAAGGCCACCTCGTAGCCGGGAGGCCCAAAGATAGGGCCATCCGCGTTGAGTCCGATCGTCTTGATCGAGCTGAATCCATATTTGAGGTGCACCGTGAAGATCGCCACGAGCATCACGCCGATCAGCGGGATCGAGGCCACGGTGACAAATGCTCCCACGAGTACCGCCAGCCCACCGAGGATCTCCAGCGAAGGAACGACCCACGCGGTCACGTGCGGCAGCGGCGCGCCGATCTGGGTGATCAATTTCTCGAATCCCGCCGGACCATGGCTCAGCTTCGCCCAACCGTGCACCAGGAACCCATAGCCAAGGACGAGACGGAGCAATACGGGGGCCCAAGGGGAACTGGCGGCGGAAATGTTCATCGTCGCTATGCGAGTGGCTGACCCGGGAGTTTATTCCACCGCGGGGCGAAAAATTTCGACCGCTGCACGTTGGGAGAGAGCGCATGGATTACGGGCCATCGTCGTTCAAAGGCACAAAAAAGCCGCTCGACCCAGGCGGGGAGCGGCTTTCGACTTTTTGTCGGTTAGACTATCGATTCCGGACTCTATTGGGAGGGGCGCGAATCGCCAATTTGGTCCGGTGTGACAACCACAGCTAGAGGCGGCTGGCGAGCCCTCTTCCGGCTTTATCGCTCCATTCAGCCATAAACGGGACCATTTTATAACGGCCCTACGCCAATCCCGCCATCGCGGGATACCCCGAACGGGCTGACAACTCAGATGGAGCGTGAGTGGAAAGGAAGGACGGTCGGAAGAAAGTGATGCAAGGCGGCTAGGGGTTAGCTGTAGCGCGTTGTTCGGTAGTATTTGCCTTTTTGAGTGAGCGAAGCTTATCGAGAAGACCTTTATACTGATATACGCTTTTCAATATTTCTTTTGTAAATGCGATGGCTGCTTCTAATTCTGTGTCGCCGATGTCGGTATAACTTTTAGATTCGATGTGGGCTGCATCATTTCCTAAAAGTCTTAATTCATCCATCGCTAAGAAAAGCTCTTCAGGGAGAGTAACTTTGTCACGTAGAGAACCAATGCGCGCCTTCAAATCTTTTCCTGTTGCGGTTCGGTCGTCGCAAATCTCTTCCAGTGTGCGGCGTATCATAATCGCAGCAGCTACATAGCATTTATGACTGTGGCAAAGAAGTGCTTCCGAGAATGCGCTAGATATCTGCGTAGGAATATCGGAAGAATCGAAATCAATTAGAAAAGGCGGGTAAGATCTGAAAAGATTATCCCAATTAAAAATCACAAATACGTGACCTTTGCAATTAGGGCATACACGCTGACCAGAATAGAAGCCTTCCGCAATTTTGATGTCTGATCCAGCTACAAGAAATACAGCTCGAGTTTGGCAGTATGGGCAGGTTTGAGTTACCTGCCGATTGCGATCAGCTTTATCGATGTGCTTTGTTTTCATAATTATACCGAAAGCCAACTCAGCTACCCCGATCGGGGTTGAACTCTTGAGTGAGCGTGGACAGAATGGAAAGACGGTCGTGAAAAGTGGTCCCGCGACCGCGGGAGCCAGGGGTTAGCTGCAGCGCCTTGTTAGGCTGTATTACCAAAACTTCCACCAAGGTTGCTCGGTCTTTCTGGAAATAAGGTGCACAGGAGCATAAAGAATCTTGGAATCCTGTGGATTGAGACAGACTAACCCATGCTTTTCAGCTAAAGATACAATCACTTTTGTCATCTCATCTGCCCGAGACCACACCATCGGCATCACAATGTGTCCATCAGATACATCGAATGCAATACTCCAAGGACAATCATCTAATTATCTTCGGGGATATCGTCGATCTGTGGATAGACAGAAGTAAGCTCGTCCAAGAATGCCTTTATTTTTGGACTCGGCTCAATGTATGGAGATAAATCTGAAGCTTCACAATATGCGACATATCGAGCTTGCGCCTCCGCATCGGTAGTAGGCTTTTCCGTGTAAAAAACGCCAAGATCAAAACTCATTTTATAATAGTAGATCTTATTGGTTTGTCTCGGCGTCACGCAGAGCGTCGAGCTTGGAAGTCTTTGTTTTTTTGCTTCTCCTATCAGGTCGATAAGTAATTTTCTCATCCGTAATCGACACAATCTCAGGGCGGGGATCTTCATAAGACCATCGAGGGGCTTTGGAAAAAGCAAGATGGCGCACCCAATCCCGCTTCAAGAAAGAATCATAATAAATAAGGATATATTGAAAATACGGAGGGGCGTCAGAAATATCCTCCTGTATTAAGACTGTTTTACCTGTCGGGCTGATACAAATATTGGGAATAATTCTGTCGAAATAATATTCCTTTGAAATAAAACTTTCGGTGTTCACTGGCTTGTCCGAGCCAGGAGAAGGCGAAATAGTATAGAAAGAGGCGGTGTCGATAGTGTTTGGAATCAATTCTGGTCCCAGATTGAGGGTAATTACACGCCCTCCTTTCGACCATCTTGTAGGTAAATTGTCTTTTTCACCGGCAACCAATGTTGCGGTAAGCACAAACAGAAAAATTGAGAAAATAAATTTCATAATGACCTAACGCCAATTCCGCCATCGCGATAACCCGAACGGACGCTGAACTCTCGGGTGAGCGTGGACGGAGTGGGAAGACGGTCGTGAAAGTTGACGTGTCGCGGCTAGGGGTTGGCTGTAGCGCCTTGTTAGGCCTTCTTGGTGCGTTTTATCAGATCGGACAATGCGGGACTTCGGCCAAAGAACCTGCGTCCGCAATCAGTCTCGCAATATCCGCGTCGGATGGTGATAATCTGATCGTCCCCAAGAATCTCGCTGCCAAAGATCAATAATGATGATCTGGGTTCGAGGCGTTGAGGAAGCTTTATGTTCCCTGAGCAGTAATGCTTGAGCATCACGATCCTACTGATCTTCGAATTCGTGATAAAGCCAACTTCAGAAATTGTAATGGGCAGATAGCTGAGGTTTATAATCTCAAAACAAAGGTGTTTCGTATTATCGTATACAGTTTGCCATCGAGGATCGTGAGCAACTACGGCTTGATCTAAATGTGAAATTGTAAGTGCTTGACCCTTGATTGGAACATACAATTTTGGAGTGATTTTGACGCGGATTTGATCCTTAATCAGAGAACGCCAAGCATTGAGCAGTCCAAGTACTGCTCCTAAAACGGCAATGCTGAAAGTTATTGTGTCAAAAATTGGCATTTAATGGCTAACGCCAAGCTCAGCGGCCCCGAACGGGCGTGTAAGTCAGATGGCGTGTGAGTGGAAAGGATGGGCGGTCGGAAGAAAGTGATGCGTTGCGGCTAGGGGTTAGCTGCGGCGTCTTGTTCGGCTCCCTTTTTCCTTTTGAAGTGTCTGACAATGCAAAGTAATACGTAAATTAGTACTGACCATGTAAGTGCGATAACAATGGCGCCGGCAGGGGAAACAAACCAGGGTTTATCATAATACGGAAATGGTAGACCCGTAGTGTATGAAAAGGGCAGGCCCAAAATGCCAAACAACACAATTCGAAGCTCCAAAATGGGAAGCGCTGACAATGTGATTAAAATGATCGGAATGGCAAGCAGCGGCAGAGTTGGACGAAACATGAGAAAAGGCTGTAACCGAAGCTTGTTTACAATAGCCGAACGCCAATCCCGCCGTCGCGGGATACCCCGAACGGACGTGCAAGCTCAGTCGATGAAAGAAAGGCGGTCGTGGAAAGTCGGCGCCAGGCGGCTAGGAATTTGCTGTAGGGTCTTGTTGGTTCTTTTCGGTTGTAGGAAAATACCGATGTCGTTGAATGGCCTCCGTACCCTCCTCGGCTCTATTAAATACTATATCAAAATAAGCCTCATTGAATGCGTCGTAGGGTCTCCACATCCAATGCCACAGTGGATCAGTTTGGCTGTTTTTCTTAACACCGAAAATTAAATGCCGATATACGATTCGATTTGAGTGTATCGATTTGACAATCATGTCAGACTGTCCGACGCTTTTTCCGATAAGCGTAGTTTGGCTGTCGAGGCTCGGAGTTTCTGCCGAAATCAATCGAAAACCAAATGATTTTTCTTGCGCGGAGATATTAAGAGATTCTGGATCTAGCATAATGTAATGGCCGAACGCAGTAATCCTGCCGTCGCGGGATACCCCGATCAGGCCACAAAGCTCTGGAGTGATGTGATAGAAGAGAAAAGCGGTCGTAAGAAAGTAACGAGTAGCAGCTAGGGATTAGCTGCAGCGTCTGGTTAGACCTCTTTGTAAAACTTTCGGTCACGGGCAGGCATGCTACCAACTTCTTTCTCGTATAAGTAAATTAGTTCATTGTCGCCGATTCCACGAATGGATACCCTGCGCAAGCATATCTCTTTTCTAAACCCTTCATCAATGGTGGTATCATGCAAATCAAACCCTCGTCTGCTGCATGCAAGCGAGATGCTTGGTAGCTGCTGCAGGCGTGCCGCTAAGTTGATGCATGATCCCACATAATCGTTTTTGCTTCCCACTGAAAGGACGGTTCCGCGAGCAATTCCGCAGCGCAAGCTAGGTGGTGGCTCTGCTACCTTTGAATTCAATGTAGGAATGAAATGTTGAGTGTAACTATCGCAAATCATGGAACACATTACTACGGTGTTTGTAATGTTAACATTGTTCATTGAAGCCGTATCCCATAGCACTAAGAGGCCATCTCCCATGAATTTGATCAAAAACGGCAAAGGCTGATATAACTCCACCCCAGTCTCATGTGTTTCTGCAACGGTCTCATCTCTTATGCGACTGAATATCCAATCTAGAAAAGTCTGTAGGTATAGCGGAACTGATAGTTGAGGATCAATCTGACGGCAGAAGTGTGTAAATCCCGTTAGATCGAAAATAGCAGCTATGGCTTCGGTAGGTATTGCCCGCTGAGAGATGTCGCCTAATCCTAAGACTGAAGGATTAAATGTGGCCGATCCTTCATGTGATAAAACGCGAACTCTCTTCTCGGTTAACTGAGCTAGATGGAAATGTGAACTGGCTAAATCAAATCGTGGCATAAATTATTGGTCTAACGCCAAGCTCAACTATCCCGAACTGGCGCTAAATTTTTGTGAAGACGTGGATGGAGAGGGAAGATGGTCGAGAAAAGTGACGCGTGGCGGCTAGGGGTTAGCTGCAGTGCCTTTTTCGCCGGTTATGGAGCGGTTTTTGCATTTTTGGTCTGCGCTGGCTGAATCTTCGAGTAGTCTTGAATCGCTCTCTTCAAGGTTTTTACGACTTCTGATCGTTTGGGTTTCTCGAGAAGGTATTGCGGCAGTTTTTCGAACCATCGTTGGGTCTCTGAATTGTCTCCTCCGAGATTTTCCGTATAGATCAGCAGTCGGCTCGATGGATGGTGTTCATGGATGTAGTAATCCGAACACGTCTCGAGTTGCTCGACACTGTGGAAAATAAAAGTGAAGTTACAGACCGTGACTAAACACACCTTGTAGTCGGTGAGCGTCGGTGCCCGCCAATAGCGTAGGGCCTGAGGGGCATCGAAACGTCCCATAGGGTTCGGATGGCGATCGGAATCGTAAGATTCGATTTTGATCTGCGGCATGAGTATTTCAACGGTCTCGCACAGCCAGCTCAGCCGAACCCCGGGATGCTGCCGCCCTTGGTCGCCGTCAAGATTAGGGACAATTCGTGCTATCGTCTTCGGGTGCGATTTCTACCAAAGGCTCGTAAGGAGGCAAGGCGCAAACCTCGGCGGAACGGACGAACTCGTGCGGGCCACGCAGGCAAGCCAAACCGGGCAGCGGGAAGATGCGAAAGGAGGTAAGGACCGGAGCGAACTAGAGGCCACATGAAGGCTCGGACTGGAAGAATATGGAAGCTCCAAGGAATGTAAGAATCGAAGGCCGCCACCAGCGTGCTCCAGCAGTGGATGGCAACCCGACAGGAATTTACTGATCGGGTTCACCATTCCTTCCTGCGCCGCATTCTTCTTCGCCAATCGGGCCCCGGTTGGCATGACCGGTCAATGGCATTTTGCCCCCTCATTTTTGTGGGGGAGCGTCTTCGTTGACAACCCAGGGATGGGAACCAATCTTGGTCCCAAAATTTTGGGAAGAAGCACGACATTTGCACGAAGGGGGCGGGATATCCGGCCTGATCGCGGATGCTTGAGACTCCTGGAATAAAACTCCCTCACCCCATTCCGAACACCGACAGATCGGTCTATGAAATCCTATGAAACAGAGCGTTCACCTGTGGCGTAAGTCGCCGGGTTCGGCAACGGTGCGAATTTTCCTCCTGGCAGGGAGCATGATGTCGTTCATGTGGTCCCAAGCGGAGGCCGCACCGGAGGTGAGGGATGTGCCGCCTGGCGTTTCCGCATATCGGGATTTGACTTATGTACCGGGCTCAACCGACGAAAATCAGCGGTTGGATCTGTATGTGCCGGAAAATAGCACAAAGCCTCTGCCAGTGATCATCTATATTCATGGCGGGGGTTGGAATGGAGCCGACAAACGCTCCTGCCCCCCGCTGTATTTCGTCAAGGACGGCTACGCCGCGGCGAGTCTGGAATATCGATTCAGCAGCAAGGCGAAATTTCCCGCGCAGATTCAGGATTGCCAGGCCGCGATCCGGTGGCTGCGAGGAAATGCCCGGAAATACAACCTGGATCCAGACCACATCGGGGTCTGGGGAGAGTCCGCGGGCGGCCATTTGAGCGCTCTTTTGGGAACGGCCGGCGGAAGCAGTGCCTTCGAGCCGATTGGAGAATTCAAAGATCAGTCGGACCGTGTTCAGGCCGTCTGTGACTTTTTCGGACCGACGGATTTCATGACGGTGATCGAGCAGGGAAACGCCAACGCGCTGAAACATCGGCCAAAATGGGAGGAATGGAAGGGCGACGGCTATTCCAATCTGATCGGCGCCAAGGCTGGAGTCGATGTCGGGAAAAGCAAGGCGGTCAGTCCGATTCAGTATGTCAGCAAGAGCAGTCCCCCATTCTTGATTTATCACGGGACGTGGGATCAGTTCGTCCCCTTTCAGCAGAGCGAGGAGCTCGTGAAGAAATTGCAGGCGAATAAAGTCGAAGTCATGTTGCAGCCCATGGCCAACATGGAACACTCCGGGGCGATTTATTGGACGGAGCCTGCGTTGAAATTGGTAAAAGCCTTTTTCGACCGGCATTTGCAGGGGAAAAAGGTGGATCTCGAGCCACTCTCGACCAAGGATTCCACTTTCGTGTGGCCGACCGTTGCCGACCACGGCTGATCAAACCGCATCAGCAGCAAACTCCGGCGAGCTTTTTCCACGAAACGGATTCTTTCTTTGCCTCGGCATCGCTCCAGCAGGCTCCTTGATGCGGCCTTCCCAGAAACGCCGAATGTTTGCTCGCCACGCGACCAAAAATAGGACGGCATCTACCGCAAAGGAGATACCCGATTAACGGTGAGGAAAAATTTCCGTGGCGCAATATGATCACTCCTTTTTTATATGTTCCAAGCTCTCTTCGAACCGTGGAAGCGCTGTAGTGGGAAGATCGGCTTTTCCGAGTGGAGCGCGATGCGGCCGTTTGTCCCGGCTGCTCTCTATCGCCCTCCTCGTCGGGTGCGCCACCACGTCCCTTGCCGCTCCGGGAGCCAGGACCCCTTTCGTGAGTTTCGAAGCGGAGAGTGGAATCCTCGCGGCGGGCGCCACTTTGCGGGCGATGTCGAAGTCGATGATCCAGAGGTCGAATCCGGAGCGTGAAGCTTCAGGACGGGCTTTTGTCGAACTCAAGGGGCGTGGCCAGTCAGTGACTTGGGTAAATAGGACGGGCCAGAGTTTCACTGCCGTGAATCTTCGGTTCTCGATCCCGGATGCTCCGAACGGTGGTGGCTCGTCAAACACCCTGAATCTGTACGTGAACGGGGTGTTTCGACAAAGCGTCTCCCTTTCTTCGGCGCAGTGTTGGCTCTATCAGAACAATCGGAATAAAAATCCCGCAGGGGGGAAGCCTTACAAATTTTTCGACGAGACTCACTTTTTCATCAAGGGAGCTCCGCTTACGCCGGGGAGTGCTTTGAGTTTCCGACAGGATCCTACGAACACTGCGGCATTCTACTGGCTGGATGTCGTCGATCTGGAAACGCCGCCTCCGCCGCTTCCGCGGCCGGCGAACTCTTTGTCGATCGCCGACTTTGGAGCGGTCGCCAATGACGCGTCCAAGGACTCTACGAAATCGATCCAGCGGTGTTTCGATGCCGCGGCCAGGGAAAAGAAGATCGCCTGGATTCCGGCCGGGACTTTTTACCTGACCACGGCAGATGGGCTGAACGCCAAAGAGATTACCATTCAGGGAGCAGGGATGTGGTACAGCAGCATCTATCGCAACGTCCCATTGCCGCATGCCGGAGGCACGCCGGACATCATCGACCCCGTTTCGTGTACCATCAAAGACCTGTTGTTCGACCAGAATGCGCCGGCGCGGGACGGTGACTACGGGGACGGAGGCGGGATCAATATCAAAGGGTCCCATTGGCTCGTCGACCGTGTTTGGGTGCAACATACCTCCTCGGGAGTATGGGGTGACGGGTCCAACGGAGCCGTCACAAACTGCCGGATGCTGAGCACGTGGGGCGATGGCATCAATCTCAACAACGGGAATACGGGCAACGACGGAAATGATCTGACCGCGGAGAATAATTTCGTGCGCGGCTCCGGCGACGACGGGCTGGCGATAAATTCGGACGCGAGCTCCCATCAAATGAATCGGGTGACCTTGGTGAACAACACCTCGGTCGCTCCATGGGGAGCCAATGGCCTCGGGATCTACGGGGGCAAGGACATCGTGGTCAAAGACAACCTCATCATGGACGCGGCGACGGAAAGCGGACTCAGCATCGGCGTTTTCGGAGATAACGGTGCCATGCTGGAGTCGGGTTCCGTCCAGGGCAACGTCATCCTCCGGAGCGGGGACAAGGACCATCCGGGACTAAGTATCGGCACCGGAGGAGAGCGGAATTCCATTCAGAATGTCTATGTGGGATCGAATCTCATTCAGAATCCGATCACCAGGGGAGTGGCGATCCGCAAGGGAACGAATATCGTCATCCAGAACAATCGCGTGGATGGCGGCAGGATGCCCGGCTACGTCATCGAGCCCGAGGCGCAGGGCAGCGGCATCTTTGTCGGCAACCAGGCCATGAATATCAGTACGGGGGCTCCAGACACCTTGAAGAGTACGGAGCGCTATCGCGTCATCGTTCCGGTGACCGCCACCGCCTATCGCTATATGTTTGGGAACATTTTTGCCGAAGCCTGTTCCGAGGGCGGCCGAAACATCACGCGTCTCACCAATGGATCGTACACCTCTTATCCTGCGGTGAGCTTCGCTGGCGTTGGCGGTTTCACGGCCCGAGTGTCCGGCAAGGAAGGGGGGACGATCTCCGTTTATCTCGATCAGCCCAAAGGGACCCCGATCGCGACCTGCGCCGTCCCCGCCACCGGGGGAGCTCAGAAATGGACCGATGTGTCCTGTCCGGTGACTGCTCCTGAGGGCTCGCACGAGGTGTTTCTCGTTTATTCCGGCAAGAGCAATACCGAGCTTTTCGACATCCAGTGGTTCGCCTTTGTCCCTGGATCCCCCGCCGGCGGCTAGGGTGGACTGGAGTGATTCCCGCTCCGCGCTGAGTTCGAGCGTCTAGCGGGCTGCAGACGGCGTCTCAGATGCCTGCAAGGAGGGCGCCGGCGGCGCATCCGTGCCGTTTCTCCGACGAGCGGTTTCGCTCAACGTTGCGATCGCTTCCTTGAACATGGCGCCATCGCGCGGGAACTGGTTGACCCACTCGGCGGCGGCGTCCGGGTCGGACCAGGCCCACAGTCGCAGGACTTCCATCGCGGCGTTTTGCTGCCCGGGACCGGGCTTCAGAGACGAGCTGACGAGATTTGCGGCGGCGACGGGATTCGTCTGTGCCTGCGCGAGAGCCACGCGGGTCAGGAGTTGCTCGCGCTCCGCGCCGTCGGGCATCTGCTGCAGCCAGTTGGTGAGCGGTTGGATGTCGCTGGATTTATCCGCCCATTGGGTGGCGAGATTCTGCACGAGGATCTCGCGACGTTCGGGATTGATATTCGTGTCCTCCAGCACTTGCACGGCCCGCGCGGAGTCGGTCTTCGCGACTGCGAACGCCACGTAGCTCACCACGTTGTCACGTTCCCGAGGCTTGCCGGGCGGATTCGGCAGATTGGCAGCCCAATCTTCGGCGGCATCGGGATCGAGCCCGGCCCAGCTCTGAGCGACGACCATCATCAGGTCTTCACGCCATTTCGCGTTCGTCTGCGCCTCCGCCCATGCCGCCGCGGCGGCGGGGTCGAGGGCAACGAGGGCCGGAACGAGCTTGAGGTAGGCTGTGTTGATGTCGAGCGGTGTATTCGCTCGCAGCCGGGCGAGTATCTCGTCCTGCTTGCGCCTGATCTCCTGCCGCAATTTTTCCTGCTGCGCCTGTTCCCATGATTTTGCCGAGGTCTCGGCCTGAATGGTTTTCGCCTCCAGGAGAGCCGGCTTGCGGGAGTCCGCACGGTCGTTGGCAGTCCCGACCACGGCGGGCACGAGCCAGACCAGCAGTCCGAGCAAAATGGCGCCGGCCGCCACGAGGGCGACCGGCTGACCATGTCTGACATTGCGCAGCATATCCTTTCGGATCGGGCGGGGATTTTCCTCGCGGCGTTACTGCACCTTCACGGACGACACCATGTCGTTCGCATTCGGGCTGAGGGTCGAGAAGTTCGGGGTGTCGGCGGTGCGGGTCCAGGAGGTGCCGGCGAAGTTGTCGTCGGAATACATGATCAATGTGCGGCCACTCGGCACGCGCGCCGAGGATGCCCAGTCGTTCGCCACCCCTCGGGCTGCCAGTTGCGTGAGCGTGTAGGTGCCGACGGGCAGAGGCTGGCTGCTGGCTCCGCCGTAGCTGAAGTCCGCAAAGAACGTCACGCCGGTCGCGCCCGTGCCTCCGGTCCAGCTATTGCCGGTGAGCGTGGTGGTGAAGCCGCTGGCGACATCGTTCTGATAGGCCGGCTGGCCGCTGACGAGGTTCTTCACCGTGTTGTTCTTGATCGTGGCCGAGCCCGTGGAGCCCGAGACGATCCAGACGCCTCTCTTCGCGGGATGGTCGATGATGTTGTTGTCGCCGAGGGTGATGTTGCTCGATCCGATGCGGATGCCATGCTGCCGGGAGTTGAGGATGTAGTTTCCGCTGAGGTTGCACTGCGCATCCTCGTAGACCCAGATGCCCGCGCAGTCGTTCTGGCCGCCCACGTTGGTGAAGGTGTTGTTCACGACCTGTCCGCCGGTGAGCTGGAAGCCATCGGCGCCGAATTTTCCGACCTGGATGCCGTTTTCTCCCGTGGTCTGGTTCGACACCAGGTTGCCCTGGACGACGGAGTTCGAGCCGCCTGCGATCCGGATGCCGTTGGCGCCGTTCGAGTTCGTCTGCGTGTTGTTGAGCACCTTTGGGCTGGCCATGTTCGTGCGCCCGAGGGAGATGCCCTGCGAGTTGATCGCGATGCCATCGTCGCCGGAGCCGTTGACGGAGGAGTTCTGCACGGTGAGGTTGGCCCCGAGCTTGTTCGGGCCGTCGCCGTTGTTGATGTTGAATCCATCGGCGTAGGCGGTGGCGACCTGGCAGTTCTGGATGGTTCCGTTCGAGCCGCTTGCCCAGGTGCCCGCGTCGGTGTGCTGGAATTTCACGCGCTCGACCAGCCAGCCGACGCCGTCGAGATTGAAGCCGGTGTCGGCCGTGCCGTTGTTGCGGGCGGTGCCGTTGCCGTCGATGCCGATGTCGCGCACGGTGCACCGGGTCAGGTAGATCTGGGTATCGGTCGAGGCATTGGGCTTCTGCCGGTAAATGATCGCGCTGGTCATGCCCGCCCCGGAGATCGTGATGCCCGTGGCGCTGAAGGAGCTCTGGATTTTCCAGGTGCCGGCGGGAATCCACACGCTCTTGCCTTGGGACTGGGCGTCGTTGATGCAGTTCTGGATGGCGGTCTTGTTGTCACTGCTGGCGGTCGATGCGCCGTAGGTGACGATGGAGAGGCTGTTCGCCGGCTGGGTCTGTCCCATGGCCTGCGATGCGAGGCCGAGGGTGGCGCAGGCCGTGAACGCGGCCGCGAGATGACTGAGGGAGAAGCGATGGTTTTTTCTCATTGGAGGGGTAGGGGGTTGATGATCGGCCGGTGGATCCGGTGGGACGGAGATCGACAATTTCCTGGGGGGAGACCATCTGATCGCTGCCTCGATCTGCTGCGAACGCTAGGACTGCCTCCCGGAATGTCGATCCCCCCAAAGCGGGGGAGTCGATCTCCCGAGGATCAAGAACAGGAGTCCGGGCGCGGTCTCCGCGCCAGGGACGGGAGCTGGGTTTTCGAGGGAAAGCGCGCCTCCGCTGGTTCCCACTTTTTGGGGGGATCGACCGGGTGGGGCGCGTGCGTTAAATGCGCACCACTGAAATCAGCCAATCGAATGGAATTCTCTTCTTCGCTCTTTCCGGATCATGCGTCTCTCGGCACCACTGCCATCCCATCCGCCGCGACGACAAACGATTCCCGTCCGGCAGCCATGGGGACACGGAAGTCGTCGATGACCGCCGGTACGCCCCGCCGGAAGCTCTCCGCGAGGGAGATGGAGGTGATGGATCTCCTCATCTGTGGATGTACCCACTCCCAGATCGCTGCCGAGCTCTCGATCTCCACGGAGACCGTGAAATCGCACCTCGAAAATGCAGCTCTGAAACTCGGGGCGGGAAACAAAATCATGGCCGTGGCCGCCTATGCCCTGGCTGAGCCCGACATGGTCGCCTTCCTTCTTTCGTTCGAATTCCCGAGGGGACGGTCGGCGCGTACGAGGAAAGGGGCCGCGTCCGGGAAAACCTCGAATGCGAAACCACGCGACCTGGCGACAGGTGCGCCCGTGTCCGTGGACGCCGGGGCGCAGGCTTCAATTTGAAAAGATGTTTGTGAGATCACTGCTGCCGGCATTTGCGACCTCTGGGGAGGTTGGGGCGAATGGCGGGAGCGACCTGCAAGGTCCGCCGGGGGGCTGGCCTCGCCGGTCCGCCTAGTGAAGGCAGTCGTCCGCCCCTCCGGGAGCCGGAGGGGCGGATGATAGTTTCGCGGTCGGCCCCTCGCGGCGCGCGTGCGTCGCGATTCAGCTGGTGCCGAACCGCAATTTGGCGATCGCTTCGATCCGGCTGCGGACACGCATCTTGGCACAGGCGGTTTTCACATAGCCCCGGACGGTGTCGTTCTGGATGCCCAGCTTGTCGGCGATTTCCTTGTAGAGATAGCCGCCGGCGAGCAGCTCGAGGACCTCACGCTCCCTTGGTGAGAGCTTGTCGGCCGAGCGGGCGATCCGTCCCTCCGAGTGGAAGTGGTCGAAGACCTTCCGAGCGATGTGACTCGAGATCGGCGCACCGCCGGTGGAGACATCCCGGATGGCCCGGAAGAGGCTTTCCGCGTCGCTCGACTTGATCAGGTATCCGTCCGCCCCGGCCTGCAGCGCCTGGAAAATGCTCTGGGTGTCCTCGTAAATGGTGAGGATAATGATCTCCAGCGCCGGGTTGGTTTCTTTCAAGGAGACGACGCACTCGATCCCGGAAATTCCCGGGAGTTTGATATCCATCAGGACGATATCCGGTGGGCGCATGGGGATCTCGCGCAATGCCTCCTCTCCGGTTGCCACCGAGTAGAGGCACTCGATGTCCTTGGTCGTCTTCAGGAGGAGGGTGAGCTGATTTCTGAGTTCAACGTTGTCTTCGACGATGACGACCGACTTTCTGAGTTTCATGGTGATGCTAGCTTCCTGGCGGGTAGGGGACGGAAACGACCATGCGAATCTTCGTCCCGATGTTTGCTTCGCTGAGAACGGTCACGCTTCCTTTGATCGCTTTCATCCGGAGCGACATGTTCTCGAGTCCGTTCGAAGACGCCGTTCCCGCCGGGGATGGCGGCCCGATCGCTTCTTTTTCCGCGAGAGAAAATCCCCGGCCGTCGTCCTCGATCTGGACCTGGAGGACCGGCTGGAGCCACTCGATCTTCATCCTGATGAGGGTCGCTCCGGAGTGCTTGATCGTGTTGTTGACGGCCTCCTTGGCGACCATGCTGACCTGGTGACGGATCTCGCTGCTGACCGGCCAGTGGGCGGGCATTTTGGCGGCATCGATCCGGCACCGGATGCCGGCTGAGCGGCATGCATTCTGGACGATCTGGCAGAGGAAGCTGGCCAGCGAATCCAACTGGTCGTTCTTCGGGTTTACGGTCCACACCGTCTCGTAGAGTGCGGCGACGAGCTCGCGGGTCATGGAGGAGATTTCCTTGAAGTTGTCGCGGGCCGAGGCCGGAATCTCGTCGGTCGCGAAGCGGGAGCTGGCCAGCGAGATATTCGTGAGGCGGGCGCCGAGGTCGTCGTGGATGTCTTGAGCGATGCGCAGACGTTCCCGCTCCACGAGATTTTCCTGATGAAGCCGCTGAAGGCGAAGACGGATTCTCCGGCGGACGAGACTGTTGCCGACGATGGCGATCGCCGCGGCGATCACGATCGAGCAGGTGATTTCGAACCACGATTCCTGCCAGTAAGGGAGAGGGACGACGATCTCGACGGATTCCTCCGGTTTCGTGGGGATGCCGGCCGTGTCGACCTCCTGGACCCGGAAACGATAGCGGCCGGCGGGGGGGACGCCATAGGGGGCGTCGAACATATCACCGAACCCGATGTTGTAGAGTTCGTTCCACTCGACGGAGAGGCGCTCCCCGGGTTTCACCTTGGGAGCGGCTTCCTTGAGGGTGTGCCACTCGGCGTGCGACATGGGATCGTCGTCATTGAGATAGAACGCATTTGCCGATGCGTGGGGGCGCCCCAGATCGACGATGCTCGCCATGGAGGGCCGCATCCCGTCGCGCATCCACCAGAGCGGGGGGGGCAATGAGTCCGAGCGCTTTTGCAGGAATGGCGCGCTGTCGATGAGGACTTCCGGAGGGGAGGCGTCACCGGAGATTCTCGAGACGACGACGTCCTCGACCGCGAAGATTCCCATGCTGGTCGGCGGCCCGGCCGAGGTAATGAAGACGCACACCGTGTCCGCCAACGGGGGCACGGACAAGGTCTCTGTCCGGTGGGTGAAAGCCGAGTCGCCGACGGTTTTGTTCCAGCCGGAACTCTTGCCGGAAGCCTCGTAGGTTTCCTGGGCGACCTGATCCCCCTTCCGATCGTAGAAGTGCAGGGAAAGGACCATGATTCCCGGCCGCTGAACCCAGTCCGGAGTGATGCCGTCGAGTCGATAGCGGACCCGCTTCGACGTCTTGTTGAATCCAAAAGGCGGATCTCCAACCCGGAAGACAATTTCCCTGGCCGAGACAGGGACCCGGACCTGGCCCTTCACCGTGGGAACTTCCAGTCCGTCGATCATGACATTGATCGAGGTGGGCGATGCGCCCACCGGGGACGGCGGTCCAAAGCATGCAAAGGCCGCTAAGAGCGCCGAGATCCTGAAGATCCCTCGCGAGTAAAAAGGCATGCCGGTGGTGCGTGGGCCACCCGGCGCGTTTTTAGAGGAACATTTCCGAGGCATGATTCCTCATCGGGCGCTCAGGCGATGTATTCCTCCGGTCGAAAGCGGGTGAGTCCGACATGAGCTCTCAAAGTTCCTCGCCGGGAGAGTGGCGCGATGCATGGTGATACTCCTTCACGACCCCCATCAAAAATGAGGTTTGGCGCTTCTGGAGGCCCTTCAGCAATCGCCGAACGGGAAGATAGTGCGATTCCTCACTCGAGGAGATGATCTTGATCGACTCGCTGCTTGCCCGGTCCAGGACGGATCTTTCCACGACTGCACGATAGAGACGATCGCCTCCCGGATCCGCGCTTTCGGAAAATGAAAGGACGATCTCGCGGCAGTCCCCCGCCGGGCCGAACTCGATGACCGACCGCAGGATGGTTTGGGCATCTCTCCTCCATGCCTGTAAAAGATCCTTGGGGGAGTCGCGGTCGGTTGGGGCTTCGTAGAGACAACTTACGGAGAGATACGTGCCGTCCCGCTGCTGAGTAGGCGGCATCGGGACATATTCGACACTCGCTTTCCTCACTTTCGCGAGATTTCGAATCTGGCTGAGCAAGACTCTGGTCGATTTGTCCATACAAAGAGGGGCGGAGGAAAAATCAAAATCGGTTCAAGGGGGAAGAGCCTCCGTGAGGTCGAGGTCGTCGAGGATTCCGGCAGGCTTTCGCGCTGTCCGCTTCTACCAATTCATAGTCGCGTAAATTGTCAATTGCATATGTGGGAATTTGCACGTTTGAAGCTGGTTTTCTTTCTTTAAAGTTCGAATTCTCCTTCCAGAAAGGCCGGCGGAAAGACGAAGAATGTGCCCCGGAAACCGCTGAAAAGGAAAACTGCTCATCTGGCGCTCTCTCGATTTGGTCGTTTTTCCAAGTTCTTACAATGGCTTATATGTCTTAATATGAGTGTCTTGTGATGCTTTTGCGGATTGATTGGTGAGGCCCGCTTGCTCGGGCACCATGGTGCCTGAAAAAATGTCTACCCCCCAAAAGTGAGGGGAGGGGCGTCGCTTGACTGTATGGTTTTTTCTGGCTTTTTGGGATTCATGAAAAAGTTCCCCTCATTAATTATTCTCGCTGCCGTCCTCGTTGCCTTCAGCTTTGGGGCCAAAGCCCAAAATGCTCCCGTGAGCTGGACCGTCGGCTCATTCGGGGACGACACCGTCCTTTCCTTGATTCCCAACAATCAGGTCGTGTACGCGGTCAATCTGGGGAGCGACAATGCTTTCACGACCGCCAACCTGTATTCCTTCACGCCGAACAATCAGGTGAACATCGTCCTGGAGAATTCCAACTTCAACATCGACGGTCCGTTCAATCCTAATACAGGGACCAGTGTGGACTCGGCTTTCAATAGCGTTCTGGGCTCAGCGACGTTTGGGTCGTCCACCTACACCTTCCAGAACCTGCAGGTCGGCCAGACTTATCAGGTGCTTCTCCTTCGGACGGACACTCGGGCAGGTGCGGAATTTGCCGGACGCACCTTCCAGGCCTCGGGAGGGGGTAATACTTCGGCGACCCAGCAATATGCATTCGACAACGGCGGCGCCACGTTGGGCGGCTATGCCTACGGCACGTTCGTCGCCAACGCCACGACCCAGGTCATCACCGTCTCGGGAAGTGCCGACGGGGGAATGCTGAACGCCGCCGTGCTCGGGGCGGTTCCCGAGCCCTCCACCGTCGCGCTGATGATCGTCGGCGGAGCCGGTGTGGTCAGCCTGGTCCGCCGCCGCCGCCGGATCTAGGTCCTCCAAGGTTAAATCAGAAATCTCAAGGAGGTTGCTCCTTGGGATTTCTATGGCGAAGGTTTTGGCTCCAAGCGGTCAGGCTGGCCTCCTTAGGCTACGATGTCTGGGAGGCGATGGAACAGTCATTTCCCCCTGAGCCTCATCGGGGACGGCATTGCGATCCGCCGGGACATTATGGCTGCGAATTTCGATCCGGTGGGGGGATTTGGGTGTCGCAGGCGATTATTGCCGCATCATTCGAGCCTTGAACGAGGCACTGGCGGAGTCCACTCCGACCATCCAATCGAGGCTGATGCGGCACAGTACCTCGGGGCGGCCTATGTAGAAAAAGTGACGTTATTCTACTTGATAAGGATTCAACGTTGAACATGATACGCGCAAATGAACGTCTCTCGCATTCTAATGGCAGTAGGGTTCTTCTTCATGGCCGGGTTGGAGGGTGTATCCGCCGGCACGATCTATGTCGCGATTCGTGGCGATGGGGTAGTGGGCACTGGTACGCAGGCCGATCCCTACGATGCCAGTACGACAAATGGCGTTTCCAAGTTCGACGAGGTCATGCGGAATGTCGGTGCCGATACGGTGGTCAATTTGGCGCCGGGGCTTTATCAGACTTGGGGAGACGATGGTGTATTTGATGCTCCCCAGTGGGGGCTCAGTAATCCGGGGCGTGGCCGGGGATTTTTCCTAAAGCCAGGGGTCAAACTGATTGGGAGCGGAATCGGTAAGACGGTCATTCGTTTGATCGGACTGGATGTGTATCCCGGCTCGAATACTTCGCGAGCTGTCGTGGCCAGCGGAGAAATCACGAAGGGACCGAATGCGAACTGCAGGGACAATACTGTGCAGGATCTTACCGTCGACACCAATGCTCCAAAGATTATTTCCTCGCTCACGGCGAATAGTCCCCTCTACTACGCGACCGGTATTAGCATCAGTGGCGTGCAGGTATGGGGAAACAATGGATGGGTCAAGAATGTGGAGGTCTTGAACACTTGCGCCTGGAAGATTGGCTCGGTTGAGGGATGGGGAATTAGCTTTGGATCGTCTGGAGTGGTGGCATCAAATCTAAAAGTCGAGAATTCCATCGTCCGGGAGTTTGTGGGGAATTACTCCGGCGGGTTCTTCGGGGTGGCTGGTAATGATAGCTATGCATTTCACGGAAGTGTGAAAAACTGCTCTGTTGTGGGAGCAACTTGGTTCGCTTATGGAACTGCGGGCCGGGCGGATGCCCTTTTTCAATATGATACGGCAGTGGGGGTTGGCACCGGATTCTATTGGGACACGGGTAGTATCGACCAATTGTCCCTTGTCAATAATACCCTTATTGTCGATGCGGAAAATGAAACCGACAGCGACGAGAACGTCATAAGGTTCAATGCGGTCAACGGCCATCCACTTCCGGTCCAGGTGCATAACATCACGATGACCGCGAACTACTTCAAACAAGAAAATTCCCTTCGAGATCTAATCTCTCTCGAGTTGCCCTTCGTTGGGTTTACCCCGAGCCCCTACATTGATTTCCTCGCCGATAATTTTCAGTTTTCCTACAACACGCTCATTTCGCAATACACGGTTTCGGAGGCTCTGCACGTGAGGTCAGCGTTGGGCTCGCCGATTTTTACGAATATTTCCCTAGTCAAAAATCAGCTGCAGGGATTCACGCAGTCCTATGCGGTCGAGCCGGGTATCACTCCGCCCAGTACGGGAATTCCACAAGTTCAGAATCCCACGGTTACTCCACCTACGGTCACTTTGTCCCCAGCGGGTCCATTTAATGTAAAAGTCGGAGAGACGATCCATTTCACCGTCACGCCTGTCGATTCGGGGGCGATCGGGGCAAAGCATTTGATTGGCTACAACGTTCCGAGCAACGCGGTGATCACTGGGAATGGCGTGAGTGCGCCTGGCTACGAAGGTTATGTGAACTCAGGCTCGAGCGTGAACTTCGATTGGACGCCTACCATGGACCAGACCGGGCCTCGGGCGATCAGCTTTTTGACGACTGCCTCGGCGGATGGCTTGACGACCGGTTTTGGAGTTGCCCGGGTCAACGTAGTCGCAAATCCGGCCATTGTCGTTGCCGGCTGGAAAAATCTAAATTCCGCCGAGGTGAGCGATTTTCCGAGAGGCAGCCGATTGCAAAAAGTGGCTGGAGGAAATAATGCAACGGCCATCGCGACTGCGGCCCAAAAAATCATTGGGAACGGTTGGATGGAATTCAGCTTCGGAAAGGTCAATAAAGCGATTTCCGTATCGTTCAGTGTGGCTGGAGCACCGGAGTCCATCTTGCCACTGGTTGTTTCCGCCATCCCCTTTGGTTCTTCGGCCGACGTTTCCATTCCGTCGGATGAACAGGGAACGAATGTGCCTTTTGGCCCGGCAGATATATTCCGGGTGGAACGTTTTCAATATGCGGCAGGAAATTCCTGCATTCGAGTCTATCTGAACGGCGTTTTGCAACGGGAGATCGCACTTGAGTCGCCTGAACTCGGCCCCATCAGCGTTGATGTTACAGGGTACGATCAGGGGGTGTATATTGATAATTGTGTTTTCGGCAACAACGCAAAGGAGACAGAGCCCGTCAGTTGGACGAGCTTAACCAATATGACCGTGAACAGCAGCCTGCCGGAAGGGAGCTGGATCCAAAAGACGGGTTCACTGGGGTGGAATAGCATGGCGCTAGGGACAAAAAAAATTGTCGGCGATGGCTGCGTGGAGTTTCGCTTCAACCAAACCAACGCGGATATGCTGGTATCGCTCAGCCGTTGGAATGGATCGACCAATACACAGGATCAGCAGTTCTCGATTTTTGCCCAAGTGTGGGATGGCAAGGTTCACATCGTCGATTATCTCAATCAAAACCCTGTGACGGTCTCCTATACAAATGCTGATCTCTTCAGGATCGAGCGCAAAGGAACGACCATTAGCTATTACAAGAATAATGTGCTGCTTTATACCTCCCCGAATCCGGAGGCCCTCCCTCTTGTGGTCAACTGCGCAGGCAATCAAGTCGGTGCCGGGGTGCGGGATTGTACCTATAGTGGGGCAACCCTCTTCGAACCGGTGGCATGGGCCGCTGGCGCAGACGTCGTCGTCGATAATAACCTGGCTCAAGATATGGGCAGTAAAGTTACGTCCTCCGCCGGGGCGACGGACTGGAGCGCCCAGACGATAAGTACGAAAAGAATCATTGGTGACGGGTCGGTGCAATTTCAGTTTGGGCAGCAGTCTGCCGATGTTAACGTGAGTCTATCGGTAACAAATACCACCAGCGGTTACCTCACGCAGTATTCCATCATATCCCAAAGTGGGCAGATCAAACTCCTCGAGTGGCCAACTCGGGAGGTGTGCCCTCCGATTTCCTTCGTCCCGAGCGATCTCTTCCGGATGGAGCGCAGGGATGGCAAGGTTTCGTTTTATAAAAACGGCGCTTTGATCGCGACCTCACGCAATCGTGACTGGCGGCCGATGATCGTCGGTTTTACGGCGAAACAGCCCAGCGTATATGTGACCAATTGTTCCTACAGTGGAGGCGCGAAGTACGACGAAGTCGCTTTCACAAATAGCGCGAATACGTCAATCTCGACCCTTGGCCAGAACCTGGGATCCCGGGTGGAAAAGACCTCGAGTGGCTCTAATTGGGATGCGATGGCGTTCAGCAATAGTAAGATTGTTGCCGACGGTTCCGTCCGCTTCACCTTCGGACAGAAAGACAAGAATATCCTCGTTTCTCTCAGTGCGGGAACACCGAGTGCCAATCCAGCGTCGCAGCAGTATGCCTTTCAGGCGGTTCAGGATGTAAGCAATGACAAGGTGGTGAAAATCGTCGACCCCTCGAGTCCGACCAACTTGACATTCTATTACTTCCCAACCGACACGTTTGAAATCAAGAGAGTCGCCGGGGTGATCAGCTATTATAGAAACGGGGCCCTGCTATACCAATCGCCGGTGACTTCGACGCTGCAATTGGGAGTGACCGTCTGCGCGAAGGATCAGGGGGCGGCGATCGACTTCTGTCTGGCCTCCGGCATGTAGCTGCGTCTCGGAGGGCTCGATCTTATTCAGAATAGGGCAGGCGGTGACAGCATGGAGATGCCGTTACCCCGCTCGTGGAGAGATATGGATCCGCGGATTGCTTCGATCTCCTTACGAAAGCCATGAAATGGAAAAAGGGGTCAAAAAGGGGTCGGTCAACAATTCTTGACAAAGTAAAGATTACTTGAAGGATGGCGCGATGCCGAGACAGCCGAGGATCGAATACGATGGTGCGCTTTACCATGTGATGGCGCGGGGAAACCGGAAGGAAGATATCTTTCGGGGCGACCACGATCGGGAAATGTTCTTGGCGACCCTGGCGGAAGCCTGCCAGCGGACAGGTTGGCGGGTGCATGCGTGGACGCTGATGAACAACCACTACCATTGGCTGCTCGAGACGCCGGAGGCGAATCTGGTGCAGGGAATGAAGTGGTTTCAGAACACCTATACGCGAAGGTTCAATACCAGGCACCGGGCATCCGGGCACCTCTTCGGCGGACGGTACAAAGCGATCCTGGTGCAAGGCGATGGGGAGGGCGGACGAGACTACGTGACCTCGTTGATGGATTACATCCACCTGAATGCGGTGCGGGCGGGGCTGGTGCGTGAAGGTGAGGGGCTCGGCTTGATGGATTTCGCCTGGAGCAGCCTGGCGCAGGGATACGGAGCGATGCCCCCCGGGCGCCCGGCCTGGATGGAAACGGCGCGAGGGTTCTCTCTCTTCGGTCTTTCAGATGATGCGGACGGGCGACGTGAATTCGTGGACCGGCTTCAGCGGCGAATTTCGGAGGAGAAAATCGCGACCTGCGGGATGTCGACCAGAGAGGGGCAGTCGCTGCAATCCACGCTGCGGCGTGGCTGGTATTGGGGGACCCAGGGATTTCGCGAAAGGATGCTGGGGCAACTCAACGCCCAGGCGTTAAGCAATCGAAATTACCAGACCAGTCCGATCGGAAAGGCGCACGATCAGGCCGCGGCGGAGCGGATTCTCCAGGAGGGATTGAGGGCGGAGGAGCTGGCGGGTGAAGATCTTACCAAGATCAAGGGAAGTGACGCGCGCAAAGTGAGGATCGCCCGAGAGATCCACGCCCACACCAGCGTGTCGCAGCAATGGACGGCGACGCAGTTGTGCATGGGCTCGCCGGCGAACGTCAGCCAACTGCTCCGGCGCAAAAGCAAAGATTCCGCAGTCCCGGAGGGATCAAGCGGGGAAGAGTTTGTCAAGAATTGTTGACTGACCCCTTTGTGTATCCATGCCGATGATAGATCGCTCTCGAGTTAGGGCTTGATGACGGCTTGGGCGCGATCAGATATCCCCGGAGTTGTAAGATCGCGAGCTTGCAGAGTCGTTCGGACGGCAGGCACGCCAGCAGTTTTTCCTCGAGTGGCGACCTTGATGTCGATACGGGCTTTCCCGCCGGGCGCGAGAGGGACCGACGCGCCACGGGCGGTCAGGGATTTCGGAGCTTTTCCTCCGTCCAGCAAGGTGGTGATCGTCACGCTACGCTTGAGCAAGCGAGCCTCCCGGAGGCTGCTCTGCATGGTGATGTCTGCCGCGATGCGGAAAACGGCATTCACCTCGCCAGTATTGGTTACGGTGTAGGTCACGCGATTTCGGCCTCGGGCCGTCTTGACGGCCACTCCGTGTCTTGCGGGTGCCGGTCCCCCTCCGCCATCCAATTTGAATTTGAGAGCGTGGGGCTCGACGACAAAGGTGCCACCGGAGACTGGAACGAAGTCGCTCGCCTGTAGATTCGTGCTGTCATAGGTCAGAAGCGTATAGGCCTGGCCCATCGTCAAAACGCCGCTCGGAATAAGGTCGATAGGAATCTGCACCGGTTGAAGCGCGGCATTCGTGAAAGCCCCGGAAATGGCCGGCACCTGCGTGTTGGGGCCGAGTTTCACACGCAACCCGATATCGTCCGACGTAACGGTGAGGGACTCGATCACGTTGCTTTCATCGCACACGAAGTTCCCTCCATTATTGGCGGTGAGCAGACTCACGGGGCCGATGTGGACTCCCGGTCCCAGACGCAGGGTGCCGCCCTCGAGATCTGTCTCCCCGGTGTAGCTGGTGCTCGCCAGCAATACGAGCGTGCCGTCCCCGACCTTGGTGATCCCGCCCGGGCCGCCATTTCCAATCGCATTGGCAAAGGTCACCGTGGTGGCTTGCGGGATATCGATTCTTCCATCGGAATTCATGGTGACCGGGCGGACCGAGATGTCCGGGGAACTGCCGGACCACTGCAAGGCGCCGCCATCGAAGACCAGAGGCCCCGTTCCGAAATGGTCCAGGCTCGTCAGGGACATCGAGCCGCCGAGAAAGGTCGTCCCTCCGGAGTAACTATTCATGGCGCCAAGGGTAAGTCCGCCAACTCCCGCGCCGGACTGGGCTACGACCCCGGAACCGCTGATCACGCCGAGGTAGTTGGACGTGGACGAGGAGTCAAAAATGACGACGCCGTCGTTGGTGATTTGTGGATAGGCCGGGTTGGCTTGAGTGATTTTCACGGTTCCGCCGGACTTCACCA
>Ga0310811_10001823_pt1 | contig 26472 bp, 26 predicted proteins | sample YCmetagenome_FD_207642 | JGI IMG/M metagenome (GOLD analysis project Ga0310811, IMG submission 207642) | Soil microbial communities from experimental microcosm in Duke University, North Carolina, United States - YC | ecosystem: Engineered > Artificial ecosystem > Soil microcosm > Unclassified ... | reverse complement strand
CTCGACACCGATCTACTGATCACCGGCACCCGCGGACACGACGGCTTCACCGGCATGCTGCTCGGCTCAGTCAGCAACAAGCTCGCCGCCCACGCACCATGCCCGCTCATCGTCATCGGCATCGACGCACCCTTCGAAACCCGACCCGAACTCGTGCTCGGAATAGGGAAAGACGAGGACCCCACACCCATCGAGTACGCCTTCCGCCTCGCGCAACTACTCGACCTCTCGATCCGGGCCGTGCGCGCCTTCGAACCGGAAATCGCCTACGGCGGCTACTACGCGGAGACCGAGCCGGCCATCGCCGAGGACCTCGAGGCGCTACTCAAACCGGTCCGCCAGAACCACCCCGACATCAAGGTGACCATCGACCCACGACAGGGCGTACCCGTCCCCACCCTCACCCAAGCAGCACGCGGCACCCGACTCCTCGTCGTCGGATCACACCGCCGACACGGGCCACTATCCTTCGGCCCCGGACACATCGTGCACGGACTGCTCTCACACTCGGACACACCGGTCGCCGTCGTCCCGATCGCCTGACGGAGTCGGCCGCGCGCACTCACTCCACCGGCGCCCGACGCAGCCTCCGCAGATACGGGCTCTCGTTCGGTGCCGGTGCCACGGCGCCCGAAGTCGGCACAACGCTCCCACCGCCGAGTTCCAGACGCAGCGCGGCGAGCTCCGGGCATGCTTCGAGCAGCGCGGAAAGCCTCGACAGCAGGTCCTCGCCGACATGGACGTACGCCGCCACGGCCGCCGAGTCCGCGGCGTCGAACGGGACAAGAACCGTCATCGCCTCCCGGCCGTCCCTGGCGTCGGCGGACAGCAGCGGCCCGAAGACAGGGTCCTGCCACACCGTCACAATGGACGGCCGCGCTCCCGCCGTCCCGACCGGGACTCCGACCGCGCCGAGCAGCCGCGCGCACTCGGCCGGATCCAGTTCGCGGCCGAGCGGAGCGTCGCGCAGCCAGTCCTCGATGAGCGATTCGGCCGCCCCGGGGTCTGCGCCTTCCGGGGCCGTCGCCTCGTACGCCGGCCGAACCATGACCTCATGCGCGCGAGCCAGCGCCGCCAGCGCCTGCGCGGCTGCGGCGGCATCGTCGTAGGAAGGCATGCGCACGTCCGATCCGAGGACCGTGACGGACTCGGGCTGATCGGTCCGAACCGCCAGAACGACGGTCTCCGCGCTCACCGACCGGACCGCGGACGCGGCGATCAGCGGGTCGAGTTCATGCGGAACCGTCGGCGCCACGGCCACGAGCACCGCGGCCGCCGTACCTTTCGCGGCGATGCGGACGACGGCGTCCTCGAGTGCGGTGCCGTCCGCCGCCGGGGTGAGGTTCACCGATTCGGCGACGTCGAGGCCGGCCTTGACGCAGGCCTGCACGGAGAGCGTGACCATGCCGTGCGTGGTGCCGACCACTGCCACGCGGGGCCCGCTCGGCAGCGGCTGGTGCTCCGCGAGCGCGGCGGCGTTCACCAGCGCACCGAGCGAAGGCAACGCGATGATCCCGGCCTGGGCGTAGAGCGCGGTACGAGCCTGGCTCGGCGCCTGCTCGGGATCGACCGCCAGCAGCGGGATGCGCCGCGAGACCCGCCGGGCGGTCCGGGCGAACTTGCGCGGGTTTCCGAACGACTCGACGTGCAGCAGCCCGAATCGCGTCCGCTCGTCTCGCTCCCAGCGCATCAGCACGTCGTTGGCGCTCACGTCGTATTTCTCACCCACGGCCGCGAAGGTGCTCACGCCGATGCCGAGCCGTCGCAGATGGCTGAGCATGGCCAGACCGACTCCGCCCGACTGAACAGCCGCTCCCGCGTCCCCCGGCTCCGGCACGAACCCTGACAGCAGGGCGCTGAAACGGTGCGCTCCGTGCAAGGACGCGACGCCCAGGCTTCCTGGTCCGACGATCCGCATCCCCGACTCGTGGCAGACGCGCAGCAGTTCGCGGCCGAGTGCCGGCGGGAAGCCCACCGCGGTCGCGATCAGCGCCTTCACGCCGATCCCGGCGCACCGCCGGGCCGCCGCGACTGCGTCTTCCGGCGGGGAGGTGACGACGGCGAGGTCGGCTCCGACGTCGGCGGTCAGCAGTTCGCCGCACGCTCCGCCGCGTGTCACGGTCCCGTCGAACCCCTCCAGGTTGCGCAGCACCATCGCGGCCGTCGGGTCGTCCTGCGCGCCGCAGACCGCGATCGCGGTGGGCGCGAACAGATGCCGCAGGCTGGCCTCGTCGGCCACCGACTCGCGCCGCGCCATAGCCTCCAGCGCGGGCTCGCCGTCGAGCGCCACGTGGTCCAGCGGAATCGACCACGTGCACTCGCCGTGGTCCCAGCTCCGACCGACCGGTACGTGCAGACCGACGAACACGTCGGCCATCGGCTGGTTCTCGCCGACCGTGACCGCGGTCAACCGGCGGATCCCGGCGCGGCGGGCTGCCAGCATCAGGTGTTCGACCAGCAGTGTCGCCACGCCGTGCCCGTGCAGCACGTCGGATACCTCGAAGGCGATCTCCGCCTCGTCCTGGCCTCGGGTGCGGTACCACTCGGCCACGCCCACGGGCGTCCCGTCCAGCAGCGCGATCAGCGCGCCCTGCGTCGGCGGGTTCTGCTCGACCCGCGGCGAGCACAGCACGTCGGCCAGGGTCTCGCCGGGATGGCTCGGCACGGTGTAGAAGCGGCGGTACAGGCTCTGCTGTCCGAGGGTGGCGGCGAAGTCGTACACGGCCTGCCAGTCGTCCGGAGTCACCGAGCGCACGTGGACACAGCGCCCGTCGGTCAGAAGTGCGTAGGCGTCCGCGCGGTCGATCTCTGTCTCCATACCCCCAGGCTCATGCCGCTCGGCCCGGATGGGGAGGGTCTTTGGTCCCTGCCGGGCTCCGCGGTCGGCCCCTAGGTTTCAAGGTATGAGGATCGTCGACCCCGCCCAGCTCGCCGCCCACCTCGACGTGCACGCCTGCCTCCGGCCGCGCGTCGTCGCCGCGGGAAACCACGCGACCCCGTGGCGGCTGCTGGAGGCCGTGGACAAGTGCGTGCCCGAGTACCGCCTGTTCATGCTGGGCGCCCAGGCCGGCATACCGACCCGGGACGGCGTGCGCCATGAAACCCCGTTCGTCGGCCCCGGGATGCGCGCCCTGCCCGACCTCGACTACCTGCCCGCGCGGCTCTCGCTGGTCCCGCGCATGCTGACCACCGTGCACCGCCCGGACCTCGTGCTGCTGCACGTCGCCCCGCCGCGCGACGGACACCTCTCGCTCGGCATCGAGGTCAACGTGCTGCCCGCGGCGATCGAGCAGTGCCGCAGGCGCGGCGGCCTGGTCATCGCGCAGATCAACCCTCTGATGCCCTACACGTACGGCGACGCGCAGATCCCGCTGCACGCCGTGGACATCGCCGTCGAAGCCGAGGAACCGCTCGCGCTGTCGGATCCGCACGCCGGCACGCAGCCCGAGACGTTCGCCCGGATCGGCGAGCGGGTCGCCGCGATGGTCCGCGACGGCGCGACGCTGCAGGCCGGGATCGGCGCCGTGCCCGACGCCGTGCTCAGCGCCCTCGGCCGCCACCGGCACCTGCACATCTGGTCGGAGATGATCAGCGACGGCATCCTCGGGCTGGAGCGGGCCGGGGCGCTGGACCGCGGCACGGAGCTGACCACCTCCTTCCTGTTCGGCTCGGCCGAGCTCTACGCGTGGGTGGACCGCAACCCGCGGATCCGGCTGCTGCGGACCGAGACGGTCAACGACCCCGCCTCCATCAGCGCGCAACACGCGATGACCTCCATCAACACCGCGCTCCAGGTCGACCTCTACGCGCAGGCCAACGCCTCCTACGCGCACGGCCGGATCCACTCCGGCTTCGGTGGCCAGACCGACTTCGTCGTCGGCGCGCTGCACTCCCCCGGCGGCCAGGCCGTGATCGCGCTCCCCTCCTGGCACGCGAAGTCCGGCACCTCGACCATCGTCGGGCAACTGCCGACTCCGGTCACCTCCTTCCAGCACACCGCGATCGTCACCGAGAACGGCCGCGCCGACCTGATCGGCCACTCCCAGCGCGAGCAGGCGGCAAACCTGATCGAGAACGCCGCGCACCGCGACGCCCGTGAACACCTGCGCGAGCAGGCCGCGCGCCTCGGGCTCTAAGCGCTACGGCGAGAGCGCATCCCCGGTCGCGGTCCGCCCGATCGGCACGCTCCACACCAGCACCGTCCCGCTGTCCGCACCCGGGTCGGCGCTGAACCGGCCGCCGAGCTGCTGCGCGCGTTCGGCGAGATTGGCCAGGCCGCTGCGGCGGCCGCCGGCCGGGATGCCGACGCCGTCGTCGATCACGGTGAGGGTCACGTGGGTGCCGTCGGCGGCGACCTCGACGTCGACCTTCTCGGCCTGCGCGTGCCGGGCGGCGTTGGACAGCGCCTCGCGCAGGACGGCGAGCAGGTGCTCGGCGACCTCCTCGGGCACCAGTGTGTCGACCGGTCCGGTGAAGCGGACCGAGGGGCTGAAGCCGAGCTGCTCGGCCACGCGCTCGCAGGCCTCGATGGTCTGTGCCCGCAAGCTCGGAGCCTCCTCCTCGTCCAGGTCGTGCGCGTGCAGGGCGAAGATCGTCGAGCGAATGACCTTGATCGTGTCGTCGAGATCGGAGACCGCCTGCGCGATGCGCTTGGCGACGGCCGGCTTCTGGGTGATCTTGTAGGCGCCCTGCAGGGACATCGAGGTGGCGAACAGCCGCTGGATCGCGAGGTCGTGCAGGTCGCGGCCGATCCGGTCCCGGTCGGCGTAGAGGGAGAGCAGTTCGCTGTCGCGGCGCCGGTCGGCGAGCTCGAGCACGACCGCGGCCTGCACCGCGAGGTCTGACACGAGTTGCAGAACCTTGTCGTCGAACGCGACGGCGCCCGCCGCGCGGGCCACGGCCAGGACCCCGCGCACATGCCCGGCGTCGCCGAGCGGTACCAGGATCGCGGGCCCGAGCGGGGTGTCCGGGGCGATGTCGGACTTGGACCGGGGATCTGCGGCCGCGTCGTCGATCCGCTCCAACTGGCCGGACTTGAACACGAAGCCGAGCAGCGAGTCGTCGATGTCCAGTGCGGCCCAGCGGATCTGCTGCTCGCCGATGCCGTCCGCCGCGACGACCACCAGGTCCTCGCCCTCGGAGTCCGGAAGGGCGACCACGGTCAGATCCGCCGACGTCATCACACCCACCCGGCGCGCGAAGGCGCCCAGCGCGGCGTCGACCTTGCTGCCGGAGAGCAGGCTGCGGGTCAGCTCGTTGGTCGCCTCCAGCCACGCCTGGCGACGGCGCGCCTCATCGTAAAGCCGGGCATTGTCGATCGCCACACCCGCCGCCGCGGCCAGCGCGGCCAACACCGCCTCATCGTCCGCGTCGAACGGCACCCCGCCCTGCTTCTCGGTCATGTACAGATTGCCGAACACCTCATCACGCACCCGAATCGGCACGCCCAGAAACGAATGCATCGGCGGATGATTCCCCGGAAAACCATACGAACGCGGGTGCGTGGCCAAATCCTCAGTACGCAGCGGCTCCGGATGCCGGATCAGCTCACCCAGCAACCCATGACCCTCCGGATACGGCCCGATCCTCGCAATCTGCTCCGGAGTGACCCCGACCGTGATGAACCGGGCCAGACGCTCATCACCACCCAACACACCCAACGCGCCATACCGCGCATCCACCAGCGTCACCGCAGCCTGCACGATCCGGGTCAACGCCGTCTCCAGATCCAGACCGCTGCCGATACCGACCACGGCCTCCAGCAACTGCCGCACCCGATCCCGCGACGAGCGCACCGCCGCCAACCGCACCTGCAACTCGTCCAGCAACTCATCGATCCGCAACTGAGGCAACACCCGCGAAACCTCGTCACCGAGCCGATCGTCCACCGACACTCTCCGCTCCACCGGCGCGGCCGCGTGCAGGCAACGTGAGCATGAGCACGGGTGGGGCCGCCCAGTGTCTCCACACTAACCATCGCGCTGCGGATCTCGCGAGGCGTGAATCGCCGCTTTGGCCCTGCGCCAGCGTACGCCTCCGTACGCGCCATGTCCGTCAGCGCTGGGCGCCGCCCGAACCGGGGTGCCGACCGTGCCCCGGCTCCCCATGGAGTTCGGAGACGAGCACCGCGGCCTGCACCCGGCGCTCCACCCCGAGCTTGGCCATCAGCGAGGAAACGTAGTTCTTCACGGTCTTCTCGGCCAGGAACATCCGCTCGCCGATCTGCCGATTGGTCAGCCCGTCCCCGATCAGATCGAGGATCCGCCGCTCCTGCGCCGTCAGCGCCGCGAGCGGGTCCTTCCGATCCCCGGCACGCAGCCGAGTCATCACAGCCGCGGTCAACTTCGGATCCAGCAACGAACCACCCGCCGCAACCGTGCGCACCGCACCCACCAGATCCATCCCGGAAACCTGCTTGAGCAGATACCCCGAAGCCCCCGCCATGATCGCATCGAACAGCGCCTCATCATCCGCGAACGAAGTCAGCATCAGACAGGCCAACTCCGGCATCCGCGAACGCAGATCCCGGCACACCGAAACCCCATCCCCATCCGGCAACCGCACATCCAACACCGCCACCTGCGGCTTAAGCGCCGGAACCCGGGCAAGAGCCTCCGCCGCAGTCGACGCCTCGCCGACCACCTCGAACTCGCCCTCAACCTCCAGCAGATCCTTGATACCCCGCCGGACCACCTCGTGGTCATCCAGCAGAAAGATCCGCGCCGGAGCAGCGGACGAACCGTGTTGCTGCAGTGGTGTGCTCGGAGACTCCGTCATAACCCCAAGGTACGACCGCCGAGCCCGCGGGGCACTCGACGGCCGGCACTCAGATGACCTCGGCGGCCACCAGTACGCCGACGACGATCAGGACGCAGCCGCCGAGCAGTTCGCCGCGGCGGCCGACCGTGGAGCCGATCCTGGTCCCGAGTTCCAGGCCGACCAGGCTCAGGGCGACGCTCACCGCGCCGATGACGAGCGCGGCGGGGCGAGACATGGCGGGCGCCGAGCGAGAAACCGACCGCGAGATTGTCGATGCTCAGGGCGAGCCCCGTCAGCAGGAGCCGGCCGAGCGGCTGGCGGGCCGCGCTAGCCCCTCTTGTTCATCGTCGTCACCGCGGAGCGTCCCATAGAGCCCGTACGCGCCGGTGGCGATCAGCAGCGCCACACCGAGCCAGTGCGCATCCGCGCCCAGCGCGGTTGCAATACTCCGGCCGATGACCACCCCGAGGATCGGCATCCCCGCCTCGAAGACGCCGAATACGACTCCGACGCGCCACCGCGTGCGCGCGTCGACTCCGGCTATGCCGATGCCGATCGCGACGGCGAAGTGTCCAACCCCAGGGCGAAGGCGGACAGCAGCAGCGCGAGCGCCAGGCCACCTCAGAGGTCCGGCCGCGGCCCCCACCGCGCCGCGCTACGGTGCCGGCGGTCGGAAGACGCCCAGCGGCCCGGTGCGCGCACCCGTGCCGTGCGAGTCGTCGTCGAACCTGAGTTCGTCGACGACGGCGACGACCCCGTCCGTCCGGGCGACCACTTCGCACAGCAGCCGGGCCTGTCCGCGGGTTCCGAGGTGTCCGCGGAGGTGGACCACGCCGTCCTCGACCCGCACGCGCACGGCGGCCGGTTCGATCCGGAACAACCCGTGGAGGACGTCCTCGACCACCTCCCGCCAGATCTCCTCGTCGCCGCGCGCGAGCACCTTCAGCAGGTCCCGGCGGCTGACCACGCCTTGCAGCCGCCCCTGCTCGTCAGTCACGACCAGCCGTTTGACGTGCCGGTCCAGCATGATCCGGGCGGCCTCCGCGACGTCCTGATCGACGCCGATCGTCACCGCCGGCGAGGTCATCAGACGCCTGGCCGTCGTGGCGGCGATCTCGCGCCGCGCACGCCGCGCGGACTGCCCGCCCAGCGGGAACCGGTGCCGTTCCTGCTGCTCGGCTTCGAGTTCCGCCTCCTTGGCGAGCAGGTCGTCCTCGGACACGACGCCGATGGCCCGGCCCTGGGGGTCGACGACGGGCACCGCGCTGTACCGGCGCTCGACCAGCAGCGCGGCGATGTCCCGGTAACCCGCGTCGTCGGGCACGGCGACCGTCTCGTCCGCCGGCGTCATCACACTCGCAATCTTCCTGTGCCGCATGGTCTTTCACGTCTTTCGGGGATTGCCCGCTCACTCCGGCAGGCCCGGTTCCCCTCCTGACCTGCTCCCTCAACCGTCCCCCGGACGGCGCCCGGCACACAAAGGCCTTTAGTCCCGTTCACCGGTGGACGACAGGCCCGTCCGCCCGCGGCCCCGGCTCGCCGATCATTGATCGTCGGAGGCGATGTGAAAGGAGCGGACCATGTCCGAGGAGACCGTGAGCGCGAGCCGGAGCTTCGAGCCCGCGCGACGCATCGAAGAACTCGAGAACCAGGTCAGGATGCTCGCCGCGGCGGTGCGCGCCCTGGCCGACGGGCTCGCGCCCAACCCCGTCGCCGACCAGCCCCGGGTGGACGCCGCGGAGGACGGCGCGCGGCTCGCGCACGACCTGCTCGTCTCGGCCGGCCTCTAGCCGGGGACCGACGTCCTTCCCGTTCGGGACCGACGCCTCTGCACCGCGGGCGGTCACGGCGCTCTGCTGGAGGTGTGCCGATCGGAGGGATGCACGCCGATGAAGCAGACCTTTCCCCTCGGCCGGGTGGCGGGGATCCGGATCGGCGCGCACTGGAGCGCGCTGATCATGGTCCTGCTGTTCGGCTGGGTTCTGGGTGACCAGGTACTTCCGTCGATGGTCGCGCACGTGCCGGCCACGGCCCGCTGGACGGCGGCGATCCTCGGCGCGCTCGCGCTCGCCGCCGCCCTGCTCGCCCACGAACTCGCGCACGCGCTCACGGCCCGGCATTACGGGGTGCCGGTCCGATCGATCACGCTCTGGGCTCTCGGCGGCGTGTCCGAGCTCGGCGACGAGCCGCCGAGCGCCCGGTCCGACTTCTGGATCGCCCTGGCCGGGCCGGCCGCGAGCTTCGGCGCGGCGGTGCTCTTCGGCGGCCTGGCCGCGGCGGTTCACGCGGCGGCCTGGCCGGCCGTGGCCGCCGCCGAACTCGCCTGGCTGGCGGCGATGAACGTGATGCTCGGCCTGTTCAACCTGCTTCCGGGCGCGCCGCTGGACGGAGGCCGGGTCCTGCGCGCGGCGCTGTGGTCGCGCTGCGGGGACCGCGCCCGCGCCGCGCGGTCGGCTGCGGAGGCCGGCCGGATCCTCGGCATGGTGCTCGCCGGCGCCGGGGTCGCCGAGATCATGCTGTGGCGCGACGCCGGCGGCCTGTGGCTCGTCCTGATCGGCGTGTTCGTCGCGAACGCGGCGAGCGCCGAGGGCGCGGCGGAGCGCGCGAGTACCGCGCTGGCCGGCCACCGGGTGCGGGACGTCATGAAGCCGGACCCTGACATCGGCGCCACCTGGATGACCGTCGGCGAGTTCTTCCAGCATGTCGCGCTGCGATCGGACCAGGACGTGTTCCCCGTCGTGGACGCCGAGATGTCGCTCGCCGGGGTCGTCGGCGTCGGCGGGCTCGGGCGGATCCCGCGAGACCGGTGGCCGCGCACGACACTGGGCCGGACGATGGCCAGGGTGCCGCCCGCCTACGTGGCCGCCCCCGACGATCCCGCCGCCCCGCTGCTCAGGCACCCGCCCCTGGCCGCGGACCTGCTTGCCGTCGTGATCGAGGACCGCCGGATCGTCGGCATCGTCACCCGGGCCAGGCTGGCGCGGATCGTCGAACGCGAGCGGCTTCGCGCGCCGGCGCCGGCCCGCGAGGGTTCGGCCCTGGCCGCCGACTGGAACCGCCGTTCCGCGGCCCGGTTTCCGCGGAACGAATACGGACGAAAGACCCTTTTCCCCCACTCTGTTGCGCATGACGCTGAAGACGCGCACGCCGCGTACCGCGTCGAGAGGAGCGACCGATGACCACCGCAGAGCAGATCATGCACACCGACGTCCGCTGGATCCCGGCGGCCGAGAGCCTGGACCGCGCCGCGCAGATCATGCGCGAGACGGACATCGGCGCGCTGCCGGTCAGCGACGCCGACGGGCGGATGTGCGGGATCGTCACCGACCGCGACATCGTGGTGAAGTGCGTGGCGATGGGCCACGACCCGGCGAAGGCCACCGCCGGCCAGCTGTGCGAGGGCACCCCGCGCTGGGCCGACGCCGACGACGACATCGGCAGCGTGCTGGCCGCCATGGAGTCGCACCGCATCCGGCGGATGCCGGTGGTCAAGGACAGGAAGCTGGTCGGCATGATCACCGAGGCGGACATCGCCCGGCAGCTGTCCGAGCACGAGATCGCGGACTTCGTGGAACGGATCTGCGCGGCGCGGCCCGCGCCGCCGGCGGCGGACGCCGCGCCCGCCGCGCCCAGGCCCACCGCGTCCGACTACCTCGCCGAGCTCGCGCGGCGAGCCCGGGTGGCGGTCGAGGCTCTCGAGGCCGCGCGGGCCGAGACCCGCGACGCGCTGGCCTCCCGGGTCGAACGCGCACGCACCGACGCCGAGCGGATGGCGGACGCGCTCCACTCGGGGGTGATCGCGGCCGAGCAGGAGGCGGTCGAGCGCTGGAGCAAGATCCAGGCCGACTGGAAGGACCACGTGCTGAGCATGCGCACCCACGCCCGCGATCGGCAGACGGCGCGGAACGCGGAGGAGCTCGCGCGCCGCGCGGACTACGCAGAAAGGTACTCGGCACTCGCCACCGCCCTGGCGGCGGCCGCGATCCAGGAAGCCCAGTACGCGGCGCTCGAGGCCGCGCTGGCGCGCGCCGACGCCCGCGGAGACGCGTGGCCTGAGTGAAGCGGGGCAAGTTTCGCACCTTCACCCGAGCAAGGAGCCGACGATGGCTGGAAATCCCTCGCAGGGCGAGCCCGGCGTGGTCGCGGCCGGAGCCGTGGTGGCGGGCGTCGACGCGTCGGAGAACGCGATGAGCGCCGCGGAATGGGCCGCCGGGGAGGCGGTCGTCCGCGGCGTGCCCCTCGTCGTCGCGCACGCGGTCGACGTGCCCGACGTGTCAGTGCTCGAACCCAGCGAGTTCGCGCTGCAGGCCCGTGCCGAGGGGCTCGCGCTGGTCGAGCACGTGGCCTCACGGATACGCGCCCGGTTCGCCGACGTAGGACTGCACATCGAAGTCTCGAACCTGTCTCCGGCGCAGGCGCTCGCTGAACTGAGCAGAACGGCGGCGCTCATCGTCACGGGAACGCGCGGGCACGGCGGCTTCGCCGGGATGCTGGCGGGTTCGGTCAGCCGGAAGCTGGCCGCCCACGCCCACTGCCCGCTCGTCGTCGTCCGCGGCGGCGAGGTCGCGTATCCGGAGACGATCTACGAGATCGTACTCGGGGTCGAGCCCGATCAGGCCGAGGCGCCGATCCGCTATGCCTTCGCCGCGGCCGCGCGCTACGGCGCGCTGCTGCGCGCCGTCCGTGTCTGGCACCCGCGCACGCTCTACCCGAGCGTCACCGCCGCGTACGACGTCAACCCGGGGCAGGCCAGGAACGAGGCGGCCGGCTCGGCCGAACGGTTGATCGAGCCGGTCGCCGCCGACTTCCCGACCGTGAAGGCGGAGGTCTCGGCCGGGCGCGGGAACACGGTGCCGATCCTGGTCGAGTCGGCCCGCGGCGCCGGGCTGCTGGTCGTCGGCGCGCACCGGCACCGCCCGCCGCTGTCCGTGGGCGCCGGGTACGTCGTCGACGGCCTGCTCGCGCACTCGCCCACCCCGGTCGCGGTCGTGCCGATCCACTGACCGGCGACCGATCGGATCAGCGGTTTCCATGACCGTCCTCATCGGCACCTCGGGCTGGCAGTACGACGACTGGGCCGAGGTCCTCTATCCGCGCGGGACACCGCGGCGGCTGTGGCTGGAGACGTACTCCGAAGCGTTCGCCACCGTGGAGGTCGACGCGGCCTTCTACCGGCTGCCGCGCCGCGAGACGTTCGCCGACTGGCGCAGCCGGACTCCCGACGGCTTCGTCATGGCGGTCAAGGCCAGCCGCTATCTGACGCATGTCAAGCGCCTGGGCGAGCCGCGCGAGCCGGTCGACCGGCTGCTGACGGCCGCGGCCGGGCTCGGCGACCGGCTCGGGCCGATCCTCCTGCAACTGCCGCCGACCCTCGTCGCCGATCCGGCGGCGCTCGAGGCGTGCCTGCTCTGCTTCCCGCCGGACCGGCGCGTCGCGGTCGAGCCGCGGCACGACTCGTGGTGGCGGCCGGAAGTGCGCGCCGTTCTCCAGCGGCACGGCGCCGCGCTCTGCTGGGCCGACCGTCGCTCGCGCCCGCTGACACCGCTATGGCAGACGGCTGATTGGGGCTACCTGCGCCTGCACGAAGGGGCGGCCGCGGCCTTCCGCTACGGCGAGAAGGCCCTGGCGAGCTGGGCCGAGCGGATTCGCGAGGCGTGGCCCGCCCGCGCGGACGTCCACGTGTACTTCAACAACGACGCGGGCGGCGCCGCGGTGCGCGACGCGGCGGCCTTCGCCCGGATCGCCGAACGCCGCGGACTGCCCGTGCGCCGTCCAGGGCCGTTCGGCCCTAGTCCATCGCCCTGACAGTGCTTGGCTTGAGATATCGAAGACCGCTCGGCGGACGACAGGAGAAGACCATGACCGAGCATGTGAAGCGCTGGCGCGCCAACGTCTTCCTCGTCGAGGAGGACGCCGAGACCACCGCGCACGCGGTCGTCGAGACCGGGATCGCCGCGATCCACGGGTACGGCAAGGCCAAGCGGAATCCCGCCGACACCGAGGTCGAGGGCATCGGCGACGAGCTGGCCACGGGCCGAGCGTTCATCGACCTGGGCCGGCGCCTGCTCGGCATCACCGAGGAGGACCTCGAAGCCGTCGAGGGACGTCCCGCGCACGTGCACGAATAACCGCCGGCCGCCGCGGATCCCGGGCCTCGGGAGAGACAGCCCCTCACGGACATCCCCCGCCGCGTGTCGACGGCAAGAGCCCCGCCATCGCTCGCGGCTGACGATCGCGCGGTGCGCAGCGCAGGGGACGCCGCTTCTCCGCGTCGATTCCGTCTCAGGCTCTTGCCGTCAGCTCCATACAACCGCTCCGGGGCTGCGCGCGTCAGGGCCGAACGTCCCGGCATCCGGGTCAGGTGAGCGCGCTGTGCAGGGTGCGCAGGGCGACGACCGGGTGCACCGCCGCGTGGTAGATACCCGGGATCTTCCGGTCGGTGCCGGTGAGGCCGTAGACGGCGTGCATCGCGGCGCGAACCGAGTACTCGACGGTGAACACGACGTCCTCCGGCAGCTCGACGTACTGGCCGAGGAAGGCGAAGTTCCGCGCGCCCGCCGGGATCACCTCCGGCCGGTCCGTCACCGCGCGCGGGGCGAACTGGCTGGTGATGTACGGCATCATGACCGGCACGACGCTCGCGGTGGCGAGGATCTCCTCGAGGTCGTCGTTGAAGCCGAGCTGCCCGACGAGCTCGAGCAGGATCTCCTCGCCGGTCGCCTCCTGCATCGGCTTGCCGACGTACTCGCCGGGCCGGTCGAGCATCAGCCCGTAGCCCCACGCCGTGTAGAGGCCGTCCTCCTGGCGCGCGAAGTGCGGGGCGTGCGGCACGGCCAGAGTCAGCAGCCAGGGCGAGTCCTTGAACGTCATCAGCCCGCCGGTGCCCGGCAGGTTGCCGGAGAGCTCCTCGATCCGGTGCAGCAGCAGTGGATCGCGGATGGCGAGCGTGAACGACTCCCACTTCGACGCGTCGACGTCCCGGTCGAACGCACCGGGGTTGCCGAAGCCCGCGACCGGGTTCTCCGCGGCGATCCGCTCCCACAGCGCGAACCCGCCGTCCTGGTGCCCGCGTACCAGGCCCGGGGCGTGCTCGCCGTCGCCGAACGTCGAGTCGGAGGTCATCGACCCCAGCGTGACGAAGACGAGATCGTCCGGCTCGATCGCGTACGAGCCGGGATAGCCGCCGCGCTCGAACAGGATCTTCGACACCGAGCGCCCGTCGCCGTCCTGCTCGAAGATCACGTCGGTCACGCGGGTGCCGTACTCGAAGGCCACGCCGTGCCCGGTGAGCCAGGACACGACGGGCAGCACGATCGAGTCGTACTGGTTCAGCCTGGTGCGGCGCACACCGGCGAGCGTGTGGAGCCGCGGGAGTTCCTGGGCGAAGCGCAGCAGGTAGCGCTTGAGCTCGATCGCGCTGTGCCAGTTCTGGAAGGCGAACGTGGTGCGCCACATCGCCCAGAAGTTCGAGGCGAAGAAGTGCTCGGAGAAGAACTCGTCGATCCGCCGCGAGCCGATGGATCCCTCCGGCAGCGCCAGCAGATGTGCCATGGCCGCGCGGTCGTGGTTGTCGAGGCCGAGTTCGCGCGCGTCGAGCACCTCGTGCCCGGCGCCGATCAGCCGCGCCCCGGCGTCGGTGCGCCACTTCGCGTTGAACGCCCAGATCTCGTCCTTGACCGACCGGCCCGGATCGTCGGACGTCGGGATCGAGCGGAGCAGGTCCCACAGGCAGGTGTACGCCTCTTCCTCGAACATCTGCCCGCCGCGCGTCACGTAGTCGACCCCCGGACCGCCCGAGCCGTCCAGCGACCCGCCGGCGACCCGCGACTGCTCCAGGATCGTGATCCGCGAGCCGTCCCATCCGGCGTCGCGGATCAGGAACACCGCCGCGGCCAGGGAGGCGATGCCACCGCCCACCAGGTACGCCGCCGAACCCTCGGGGCGCTGCATGTGCGTGTACTCGGCCATGGCGGACCTCCGTGCCGTTCGATTCGTCCCGACGCGTGCGCGGCCGGCTCCCGCGAGCAGCCGCTCCCTTCAGTCATCCGCCCGCGCGGCCCCTTTGGACAGGGCCGAACGTCCGCGGTTTCCGCGGTCGTTGGACTCCCTCGGCCGCCGGGCCGGGAACGGCGCCGCGGCACGCGTCACTCGAGCTTGAGGGCGAGGGTGGGGCAGGCGGCGACGGCGCGGCGCGCGTGGGCGAGCAGGTGCGGCGGGACCGGCGCGTCGGCCACGACGGGGTAGCCCCAGGGATCCGGCCTGAGCATCTCGGGGAGCGCCTGAATGCACAGGCCGTGCGCGTCGCAGGCGATGGGGTTGAGCCGCAGGCGTGGTCCGCCCGACTGGTCCTGGGTCATATGCCGTACCTCCTGCCCTGGTGCGGGTCGCGTTGTGCGGCGCGCTGGGTGGCGGGGCAGCGCTTGCGGTCGGAGTGGGCGCGGACCTCCTCGGGGAAGGCCCGCAGCGCGCTGGCGATCAGGCGGGTGGCCCCGTCCGGGTGGCGGCAGGCGCCGCGTCGTTCGATGTAAGGCATCAGGGCCTGGAGGTTGTGGGCGGGCCGGGTGCCGCCGGATGCGGCGAGTTCGCGCAGGGCTTGGGCGAGCGCGGGAAGTCCGTGCAGGCACGGGCCGCATTGGCGCGCGCTCTGCTCGGCGAGGTACGCGGCGATCTTCGCGGTCTCGGCGAGCACGCAGGAGGTGCGGGGCAGGGCGACGAAGACGCCGGCGCCGATCGCCGATCCCGCGGCGGCCAGCCCGGGAGCGGAGATCTCGGTGCGGGCGAAGGTGTCGGCGGGCAGCCAGGAGCCGAAGTATCCGCCGCACAGCATCGCCTGCACGGGTTCGCCGGCCCCGCCGGCCACGGCGAGCAGGTCGGCTCCGGTGACGCCGAGCGGGATCTCGTAGACGCCGGGATTGCGCACGGCGCCGCCGAGGGTCACCAGGGTGGTGCCCGGGGCCGTCGCGGTGCCGCGTGCGCGAAACCATTCGGGACCGTGCCGGGCTATCAGGGCCAGGTGAGCGAGGGTCTCGACGTTGTCGACGAGCGTGGGCCGGCCGCCGACGCCGCGCTCGAAGGGCCGTGGCGGCGTATGGGCCGGTAGCGAGGGGCCGCCGTTCAGCGCGCGCACGAGCGCGCTCTCCTCGCTCGCGACGTAGCGATGCGGGACGAGGGCCAGCGCGATCGGGACCTCGGCGGGCACGGCGGCGGCGCGTTCGGCGAGGGCCGCCGTCAAGGTGTTTCGAATATCGTGCTCGTCCTCGTGGACGCAGAGGTGGGCCTGTCGCGCTCCGACGGCTCTGGCGGCGAGTTGGACGCCGTCGAGCACGAGGTGCGGGGCGTTGAGAATCAGGGTGCGGTCTTTCGCGCTCGCGGGCTCGCCTTCGCAGCCGTTGGCCACGACCACGGTCCCCCTGCGGCCCGCGCCGCGGGCGACGGTGGCGAGCTTGCGGCCGGTGGGGAACGCCGCGCCGCCGCGCCCGGTCAGGCCGGCCTGGTCGGTGCGGGCGACGATCTCGGGCCCGGAGAGCGCGGGCAGCGGACCGTGTGCGGATACGTGCTCGGCCAGTCCGCGGCCGTGGCCGAGCAGCAGGCGCGGCGCGTTCGGGGCGGTATCGGCCGCGGTGGGCCGGGCGTCGTCGGCGGTGCTTGTCATCGTCATCCCCCCGCGGTCGCCTGGAGGCTGCCGCTGAGCTGGTTTCCGGTGATGGTGGCGACCACGGTCAGGGTGGCGGTGGCGCCGGACGCGTCGGTGACGCGGGCCTGGATGGTGTCGCCGTCGAGCGCGGTGATCGCTCCCGTGTAGAGGTTCGGGGATGCGGCGGTGCCGAAGGCGACGCGGCTGCCGGTCATCTGCACGCCGCCGCCGGCCAGCGGCGGTCCGCTGATCGCGATGGTGAAGCGGTCCGATCCGCCGGTGCCTGAGAGGGTAACGGTCTGCTGGTCCTGCCCGGACGCACTGGACTGGACGGTGCCGGTGATCGCGGCGGAGACCGGCAGCGTGATCCCGGTGGCCGCGCTGCCCACGGCCGCCGTGGAGGCCTGGCGGGTCGGGGTGTCGGCCTTCGCGGACCAGCCGGGCGCGAGCGGCCCGGACAGCGCCCAGAACGCCACGGTGATCGCGGAGGCGAGACCCGCGGCGCCGGCCGCGACGCGGATCGCGGTGTGGACGTGCCAGTTCGCGGCCAGCCGCCAGGCGGCCGCCGCGAGCACCGCGGCGATGCACGCGAGGGTGAGCAGCAAGACCGCCGGGCTGCGCGGGTCGGTGCCGGTGCCCAGGCCGTGGACGACTGAGGCGGGCCAGCACAGGTAGGCGGCCCAGTGCACGGCCCGCCACAGGCGCTGGCTGATCCGGGTACGCAGCAGGCTCGTGACGATCAGGGCGAGGAAGAGGTCGAAGGCGACGGTGCCGAAGCCGAGCCAGAGCGGCCGGTACGCGGACGCGAACGGGATCACGACCGCCCACCAGCCGACCGGGGCGAAGGTGTCCGCCTCGGCGGTGACGATGTGCAGGGCGAGGAACACGCACACCAGCAGCGAGAGGTTGCGGTGGATGCCGGAGACGACCAGGCGCGGCCACCGCTCGGTCGCGGCCCTGGTCTGCTGGGCGATGCCGAGCACGACGACCGTGCTCAGCAGCACGAGGCTGATCACGCCGGTGGCGCGGGCGGCGTACCACAGCGGGGTCGTGCCGGTGACGATCGTCGAGGCATGGGCGCTCATGCCGTGCCGCCCAGCGCCGGGTCGGGCGGCCAGCCGCCGAGGGTGAGCACACGTCCGTCGTGGCCCACGAGGCGGGCCGGCAGGCCCTGCCGGTCGAGCCACGCGACGGCGCCGCGGCCGCGCACGAGCGCGGCGGTGCTGGCGGTGTTGGCATCCACGCAGCTTGCGGCGGTGACGCTGACGGTGCGCCAGGGCGCTTCGGCCGGGGCACCGGTGCGCGGGTCGAGGATGTGGTGAACGGCCGTGCCGTCAGTGCTCTGCCAGCGTCGGGTGGTGGTGCTGGAGGTGGCCAGACCGCCGCCGCGTACGCTGATCACCGGCCCGGGCACGTCGGCCGCCGCGCGATGGTCGTCCGCGATCTTGACCTGCCAGCCGTCGCCGGGCACGGGCCCGGCGATGGCGATGTCTCCGCCGAGGCTGACGAGCACCCCGCAGCCGAGCGCCCGCGCGGCCGAGGCGGCGGCGCGGTCGGCGCACAGCGCCTTCGCGACCGCGCCGAAGTCCAGGCGGCAGCCGGGGACGGTCCGCAGCGTGCGGGTGCCGGGATCCCACTCCACGCTTCGCCATCCGGGTGCCGGCACGCGCTCGCGCATCGTGATCCGCACTCCGTGGTCCCGCAGCAGTTCGATGTCCCGGTCGTACCCGACCGCCTCGAGCCCGGCGCCGCAGGTGGGGTCGACGTCTCCGTCGGTGGCCGCAGCCGCGCGCAAGGCGACGGCGACGACCTCGGCGAACACGGGCCCGACGACGACCGGCGTGCCGGCCGCCGCGTTCACGCGCGCGAGCTCGCTGTCAGAGCGGAACCGGCTGCAGGCCTCGTCCATGGCGGCGGTCTGCGCGCGCGCGATCGCGCCGGCCGCGTCGAGCACCGAAGGATCGGGGTCGGTGGTCAGGACCACCGCCTCGCCACCCCACAGCGGGAAGCCCGTCCGGCCGAACGGGTCAGGCGCGAGCTCGGCGTCGCGGTCGGGGGCAGGTCGCATGGTCACGATCCGCCGGACGTGACCTGGGAGGGGCCGGAGCCGCTGCCGGATCCGGGTGCGGTCCCCGAGGACCCGCCGTTGCCGGTCGATGTCCCGGACCCGCTGCCGTTTCCCGTGCTGGTCCCGCTGGTGCCGTTCCCGCTCGTGCCGTTGTCGGACAGGTGCGGAAGATGGGTGGGGATGAGGTGGGCGAATCCGGCCATCAGCACGAGGCTGCCGGCCGTCGCGGCGACCGCGACACGGCGCGTGACGCGGCCGGTCTTCGTCAGGGCCGCGTCACGGGCGGCGATGTTCTTGCGCGTACTGGCATCCATGGCATCTCCCCTTCAACGTAGGTTCACGGAGACGAAGTCGCGGCTGGCCGGCTGGAGGTACCGGTCGGCGGGCTGGGTGAAGTCCCACAGCTTGGCCGGGCTCGGGTCGGAGGCGTGGCCGCTGTAGGTCATGAACGAGACCCAGTCGGGGTTGATGTCCAGCTCCATCGCGTTCACCGCCCCTGCCGCCTTCAGCAGCTGCGCGAGCGTCTGGACGGACAGCGCGGAGCCGCTGACGTACACGATGTCGCCGGAGGCGGTGATCCCGACGCCGGAGCGGGCGATGTAGTAGTCGTTGTTGATCGTGTAGCCCCACTGCGCGCTGGATCCCGCTCCGGCGCCGACCTGGACGGCACCGCCCTCGACCAGCGGGCTGAGATTCTCGCGGACCGCGACGACGTCGGGGGTCATCGTCAGGCCGGAGCCCCAGACGCCGATCTTCAGCGAGCCGTCCCGGTAGAAGACCTCTGCCGCCTTGCCGGTCACCAGCGGGCTCGCGGTGCTCCCGTCGGCGTAGTAGCCGCCGAGCGCGTCGTTCGGGTGGACCTTGAATCCGCCGTTGAAGGTCGCGACGAGCCCGTTGAGAGCCGAACCGGTCAGCTGGTCGGGGACCGGCCAGCTGCCGCCGGGCTGCTGGTAGCCGGGGTGGAGGGTGAAACTCAGCGCCTTCTGGTTCATCCACGCGGCGTAGGCGAGCTCCGAGGTGTGCCGGGCGTCCGGGCGCAGCGCCGCCTCCTCGACCACGGGGGTGCCCGCGGCGTACGTCACCGGATGCCAGACCCCTTCGCCGGGAAGCGGGTTCGCGGCCTGCGCGGGGATGGCGGTCGGCAGGTCGGCCGGGGCGGCGGACGGCGCGGTCGGGTGCGGGTGCGGAGCGCCCAGGCCGAGCAGCGCCTTGCGCTGGGCGGCGCTCAGGTTCCCGCCGGTGGGCGGCGCGGTGTAGGTCGCGTTCTCCAGCCAGGACACGGCCCAGCTCAGATGGTGGTCGCGGCCCCATTCCGCGACGCGGGCCGCGACGCTGTCGGTGCCCGGCCCGCTCAGATACGGGTAGACGGTGACGCCGACGTACACGGCGATCACCAGCACCACCGCCATGACGGCGCGGAACGACCACTTCACGGGCCCGCGCACACGCGGCGGCAGTCGTCGCAGTACGCCGCGGCGCCGGCGCCCGGGCTCCGGATCGCCTCCGACCGCGGCGGCGTGCCGATCCGTGGAGAGTGGTCCGAGCCGCATGCGTGCCTCCTGAACCGGTCCGTCCACCGTGGAAGGCCCTTGTCTCCAGGGTGCGCCGCCGCATGACGGAGACCTGTTCCGAACGTGTTCAGGATGTACAAAGATTTCCGGCCCCGCCCCCGGACCGCACCTGACCGGGTGAGCGGTCAGCGGGCCGCGGGCAGTTCGATCAGCACGGTCAGGCCGCCGCCGGGAGTCGGCTCCAGGGCGACGTGCCCGCCGTTGACCGTGGCCAGCCGGTGCACGATGGCAAGCCCCAGCCCGCTGCCGCCGGTACCCGAGCGGCCGAACCGCCGGAACGCGTTCGCGCGCGCCTGCTCGCTCATGCCGGGACCGTCGTCGGCCACCCGCACCACGACCGTCTCGCGGCCGCCGGACAGCGAGATCACGACGGCGCCGCCGTCGGGCACGGAGTCGAGCGCGTTGGCGATCAGGTTGTCGAGCATCTGGTCCAGATGGCCGGGCCCGATCCGGGCTTTCACCGGCCCGGACGCCTCGAGGCCGAGTTCGAGGCCGCGGTCGCGGGCGACCGGCTCCCAGGCGGCGACGCGATCGGCCGCGACCGAGTCCGCGCGCACGGTCTGCGGGCTCGGGACGTCGCCCTCGGCCCGCGCGACGGCCAGCAGCCCGTCCACCAGTCCGGCCAGCCTCGCCAGCTCGGCCTGCAGCCCGGCCATCTCCGCCGCCAGCGGCTCCGGCGCCTCCTCCGCGAGCAGGTCCGCCCGCAGCCGAAGCGCGGTCAGCGGCGTCCGCAGCTGGTGGGAGACGTCGGCCACCCAATCGCGGTGGCTTCCGATCAGGGACTCGATGCGCTCGGCCATCCGGTTGAACGCCGTCGAGAGATCGCGCACCTCCTCGGGCCCGCCGCTCGCGGGCGCGCGCGCTTCGAGGTAACCCTCGCCGAAGTCCGTGGCGGCGGCCCCGAGCACGGTCAGCGGCCGGGCGACCCACTGCGCGAGCCGCCTGGCGAACAGGGCACCGAGGACGAGCACCAGCAGCGCGGTTCCGGCCAGCCATCCCCAGATCGCCTTCGCCCGGTCCTCGACCGGGTCCGAGCTGCGCGCGAGCACCGCGGCGCCGGCGAGATTGCCGTCGTCGCCGATCGGGACCGCGGCCAGCAGCCAGTCGCCGTGCTGCGCGGTGACGGCGTCGTCCTGGCCGGGCCGGACCGTTGCAGCGAGCGCGGCGGCCTGCGCGGACAGGTCGGCCGGGCACGCGGTCGAGCCCGCCACCGCTCCGGAGGGGCGGAAGACCGCGGCGCAGTCGCCGCGTTCGCTCGCCTCGGAGAGCGCGTGGTTCATCTCGGTGGGCGATTTGTGGTCGGCGAGGTACTCCTCGGCCTGGGCGGAGAGCTGCCGGGCGGCGGATTCGGTGCCGAACTGGAACGAGGCCTGCTCGTTCGCGGTCAGCGACATCCCGAGCGGCACGACGGCGAGGATCAGCAGCGCGGTCAGCAGCCCGAAGACCACCAGCGAGATGCGGCGCGACATCCCTCAGTCCCCGACGTCGGGATTGACCCGGAACCCGTGCCCGTAGACGGTCTCGATCAGCCCCTCGACGGCGAGCTTGCGGCGCAGCGCGGCGATGTGCACGTCCAGCACGCGTCCCGGGCCGTACCAGTGCTCGTCCCATACGCGCGTGAGCAGCTCGTGCCGGGACACAGCGCGGCCCGCGTCCGCGATCAGGCACTCGAGGATGTCGAACTCCTTGGGCGTGAGCGCGACCTCCTGCCCGCGCACGGACACCCGGCGGGCGCGCGGATCGAGCGTGACCGGGCCCGCGCTGTAGGACTGCGAACCGCTCGGGCGCACGCGCCGCAGCACCGCCCGGATCCTCGCCTCGAGCTCCGCCAGCCCGAACGGCTTGACCAGGTAGTCGTCCGCGCCCTCGTCCAGCGCCGCGACCCGGTCGCCCTCCTCGCTGCGCGCGGTCACCACGATCACCGCGGCATCGCTGTACTCGCGCAGCCGGCGGCATACCTCGAGCCCGTCCATGTCCGGCAGGCCGAGATCGAGCAGCACGACGTCGGCCGGCGCCGCGGCCAGCGCGGCCGCCGCCGTCGTCACCAGCTCCACCTGGTACCCGGACCGCGACAACCCGCGCCGCAGCGGCCAGGCGATCCCGTCGTCATCCTCCACCACGAGAACGCGCAGCGGCTGCTCGACCGGAAGCGTGTTGAGACTCACGGTGCCACGGTAGCCCGCCGGGCGGCCGCGCGAACCGCTCCGCGCAGCCGCCCTCGATTCCTCACAACATCTGAACACCGCGCTTGCAGGTTCCGAACGGGCGCGGGGCTAGTTCGGCGGACCCGGCGGAGCGGCGGCCTGGCGTGCGTAGTGGCGGTGCCAGATGACGCGGTACACCGGAATCAGGCGCGGGACCGAACGCAGACCGGGGATGAACGGCACCAGCACGAACGCCGCCCCGAGCACCCCCATCGTTCCCCAGACGAGCGCGTCGCCGTTGCCCGAGGAGTCGTACGGCGCGATCTGGTACCAGAACGTGTAGGGCGCCAGCCACGTCTGGCCGGGATAGTCGCCCACCTCGTTCATCATCCCCCACTGATCACCCGCCAGGTGCTGGCCCCGCGCGTCGGCGGCCAGGTACGAGCCGTCGGCGAGGAACAGCAGCGGCAGGGTGTAGTCGGTGTTGTAGAACCCCTGCTCGGACATCAGCTGGCTGTCGAGCGAGCCGGAGCGGGCCTGGTCGGCCAGCCGATCGAGCAGCGTGGGCACCGGACCGTAGCCGCCGCGCCCGACCTTCGCGGGATCGCCGCCGGCCGCGGTCAGCGCGTCGGAGTACGCTCCCGTCCACGCGGCCTGCCGGGCGGCGGACGCCGACACGTAGCTGCCCACCGCCTGCTGCACCGCGGGACTCTGCGGCACGGCTTCGAGCGGCGTGAGCACGAACGCCTGGGCGGTCGCGATCGGATGGGTCACCCCGGCGGCCTCGGCCAACGCGATCGGGCCGAGCCGCTGACCGGTCGAGGCCGTGTTGTACGGCGGCCCGTAGCCGGCGGTCGGGCTCGTTCCGTCGAGCTCCGCGAGCGCGGTGGCGGTGAAGTCGGCCGGATCGGCCTGCGCCCAGGCGGCGATCGTCACCGGCTTCCGGTCGGGCGAGGAGAACGCGGCGGCCAGCACGAGGGCCAGCGCGGTGACGGCTCCGAGGGCGATGACGAACTCTTTGACCAGGTCGTAGTGCCGCGAGCCGTAGCTGTAGGGGTCGGGCTCGGCGGCGGTTCGCGCACGAAGCCTCATGACGCCTCCGTGCGCGGCGGCCGGGCGGCTTCACGCGGGGCCGGCGGAGGCACGACGCCGTGCCGGCGCACGAGAACGATGTGCCCCAGCACGACCACGCCCACGGCCAGCGGAAGCAGCGCCACGTGCCACAGCACCATCTGACCGAAGTTCATCACATCGAAGTACGCGCCGACGCCGATGGCGTTGAGGCCGTCTTTCGCCTGCGTCGCAATCCACTGCGACTCGAAGTTCTGCTGGATGAGATAGCCGGTGAGCGCCGTGAAGGCGCACGCTCCGAAGGCGACGGCGCCGGTGATCCAGGTCAGCGCGCGCCTTCCCCGCCACGCGGCCATGAAGAACTTGCCGACCAGATGGATCGACATGAACGTCATCAGCAGCTCGACGGCCCAGAGGTGGACGCTGTTGAGGTAGTGCCCGAACCCGGACACGTGCCACCAGGACGGCCCCTTCACCGCGAGCGCGATCCCGCTCGCGGTCACGACGCAGAGCGCGGTGAGCGTCAGAACGCCGAACACGTAGATCCACGAGGCGACGTAGGACGGCTGCCGGTCGGCCATCAGCTTGTCCAGCGGCAGCGTGCGCTCGACCCGGCGGCGCAGGGCGCCGGTCCAGCCTCCGCCCTCGGGCGAGACGGCGGCCGTCGGCTTCTCGACGAGCTGGTCAGTCATCCTCGTCACCGCCCCGGCCGGGGAACGGCAGCAGCAGCGCCGCGACGAAGACCAGCAGGATCAGCACGATCATGAGCAGGTTCGCGGCGGAGATCTGGATGAACGACCAGCTCAGGTAGTGTCCCGGGCCGTCGAGGTCGATCGGGGCGGCGGTGGCGCGGGGCGTCATCGGGCGCCTCCCGCGGATCGCGGGCACGCGTGCGCGGGCGGGCGGGTCTCGCTCGTCATCGGCAAAGCTCCTTCGGGGAGCCCGGACGCGGCGGTGTGGGTGGGCCGGCGTCTCGGGCGAAGCGCGGCGCGACCGCGGACAGACCAGTCCCGGCCGGCGGCCGCGCGCGGATGTGGGTGGGCCGCGGCGGCACTCCCCCGTCATCGCCGGAAAACGCCCGAAGGCCTCCGTGAATTCGGGGGAACACCCGAAAAATACCGAGAAGGATAGAGTCCGTCAATAAATCAATGCACTGGCTTGCAACTTCTGAACATTTCGTTCGAGAGCGCATTCGCGAATATCCGCGACACGTGCCGCTACCGGACCGAGGCCCCGAGGTTCCGCGCGGGCCGCACCCCGGAGCCCCCGCCCGCCTCGCGCACCGGCGCGATCGCCACCAGCGAGGCGTAGGTCACCGCGCCGATGGCCAGGTGCATCACCATCAGGACCGCGACCGCGTCCCCGGGCTGACCCAGGTACAGGATGTAGACGTCCGGCAGCAGCAGAACGAGCGTGACCAGCACCGCGAGCCGCAGGAACAGCCAGCGCGGGGCCGCGCACACCCGGGTGACGACGGGCCAGGCGACGCACGCGATCACCACGCCGATCACGGTGAGCTTGCCGTAGTCGGCGAACTTGAAGTGCGCGTAGTCCTTCGTCGCGGGCCACAGCGCCACGCCGAGCGCGACGAGCACCGCGTCGGCGATCAAGGACCCCGCGATCGCGACGACGGAGGCGATCAGCACCCGGATCGCCGTCGGCTGCCCGTGCGCGGGCGCGAAATCGATCCTGACCCATGACATAACCCTCTTCACCATGTGCGGCATCCTAGCCAAACCGAGGGCCGCCTCGAATCATCCCGGATGACGAGTCGCATCTAATTCCCCAGAGGGAGGCGAAACACTCTGAAAGTCGAAACAATGACGAACATTTCACCTCTCGGCACAAGAGGCGCCGCCGGATCCCGCCGAGGCGAGGTCAGGGGTTGGCAGAAGTCGGCGATTCCGTCGAAGCCTTGACAGAACTGGGCCGCATGCCAAGGTGTGTAACGTCCGTGTCAGATCGAGGGGATCACATGCAGCGCAGGGTCCAGCCGACCAGCGACGCCATCCGGGCGGGCAACCGCGCCCGGATCGTCGACATCCTGCGTCGTTCGGGCAGCGCGACGCGGGCGGAGTTGGTCACCGGCACCGGATTGTCGCGCGCCACGGTCTCCAGCCTGATCGGCGAGCTCGCCGACCGCGGCCTCGTTTCAGAGTACGCACAGCCCGCCTCGGAGAGCGCCGGGCGGCCGCCGGCGCGCCTCGCGCTCAACCGCGCGGCCGGGTTGGCCATCGCGGTCGACGTCGGCGTCCGGCACGTGGCGGTGGCGGTCGGAGATCTCTCGCACAGCGTGCTCACCGAGCGCTGGGTCCCCGTGCCGTACGGCCACTCGGCGGAGAGCGGTATCGGCATCGTCACGCAGAGCATTGAGACGGCGCTCGTCGAGGCCGAGGCCGACCGGGATCAGATCGTCGGCGCGGCGATCAGCATCGCCGCACCGATCGCGCCGGACAGCGGCCGCTTCCTCGTCCCCGGCGTGCTCCCGGGCTGGAACGGCCCCGAGCTCGCCGAGCAGATCGGCCGGACGTGGGGCATACCGACCACCGTGGAGAACGACGCCAACCTCGGCGCGCTCGGCGAGTCGGTCGCGGCGGCACCGCACGGCAGGGATCTGCTCTACGTCAAGGTCGCGAGCCGAGTCGGGCTGGGCATCGCGTTCGGCTCCCGCATCTACCGCGGCCACGACGGGTACGCCGGCGAACTCGGCCACGTCACCGCCGACCCGGACGGCCCGGCCTGCTGGTGCGGGCGCCGCGGCTGCCTGGAGCTCTACGCCGGCGCCGAGGGCATGCTGGAGCGACTGGCCGGGCGCGGGATCCGCATCGGCGACGTCAATGAGCTGATAGAGCGCGCCGAGGCCGGCGACGCCGACGTCCTCGCCGTGGTCGGTGACGGCACCCGGCGTCTCGCCCGTTCGCTCGGCGCACTCGCGCTCGTGCTGAACCCGTCGGTGATAGCCCTCGGCGGCGAGCTCGCCGGCCTCGGCCCGCTGCTGCTCGACCCCGTCCGCGCCGAACTCGCGGCCGTGCCGTTCGGCGCGCCGGTCACCGTGCGGGCCTCGGCGCTGGGCCCGCGGGCCTCGCTGATGGGCGCCCTGGCGCTCGTCCTGCACGAATCCAGCCGGTTCACGGATCAGTCCCGGGCGCCGGAATCCCCGAACCCCGGGCGCGCCGCGGTTGCCGCGGTCGCGTCCCGGCCGCTTCACCCCCCACCCACCCCCGC
>Ga0310811_10001821_pt1 | contig 26481 bp, 23 predicted proteins | sample YCmetagenome_FD_207642 | JGI IMG/M metagenome (GOLD analysis project Ga0310811, IMG submission 207642) | Soil microbial communities from experimental microcosm in Duke University, North Carolina, United States - YC | ecosystem: Engineered > Artificial ecosystem > Soil microcosm > Unclassified ... | reverse complement strand
GCAGCGTCGCCTGCTTGAGATCGGCCGACGCCACTTCGAGCGTGCGGTCGTGTCCGGACCGCAACTCCTCGACGCGCTTCGGATCGATATCAAAGCCGATGACCGGCACCCCGGTTCGCGCGAAGGAGACGGCAACTGGCAGTCCGACATAGCCGAGACCGATAACTCCGAGCTTCCGGCCGTGACTCAAAACCGTGGTCCCTTAGGCTGCGCGGCGAAGTTGCGGATCGAATGTCCATTCATCCGAGGCAAGTTTCCGCGACATACGCGCCTTTTGGAAACTCGGCTACCCGAAAATATCCAAATAGACCGTGAAAATCAAAATTTCTGCCAGACTTCGACATGGTGACCACCGCTTTCGAATGGATTTGTTGCAGCCCGCCGCGAATTTTGCGATCAGATGGGTCGGTGGGGTTAGATCGATGAGCAAACTGAAAAGGCTGGCGGGCGTTATCGTTCGACGATCGCTCGGGTATATCCCGTTCTGGCTTCGCTTTCGCCGTGTCCAATACGGATACGAGCTGCGCTATTGGTATCGAAGAATAATGTTCGGCCGAATCTTTTGATGGTCTTGTCCATCGTTAAACCGATCTTGGTACCAGCCATTTGCGAAGAGCAAATCGCGCAGGCCGCTCGAAGCATACATACGAGGCGCGACTGACCAGCACCAGCAATATCAGGGAAACAAGCCACGTTGGCCAAAGCAGGGATTGGTCAAGGGGAAGTATTCCCAGGCGCCGGTAGGCTGACGGCAGAATCTCGTGCAAGAGATAGATCGAGTAACTCGCTTCCCCAAGCCGGACCAGGATAGGACTTGAGAAAAACCGCGATGTGAATGTGTCGTAACGCGCGACCAGATACAGCACGGCTGCGACCGCCGGCGCATAGAGCGGGGAAGCGATGCGACCGATCGTGACGTTATAGTAAGCGACGATCTCATAAAGGAACAGGTGAATTGCCACTGCTCCCACGACAGCCGCAAACGCAAGCATGGAAACCGGTGCAGATCGAAAAGACCTCAGGGTTGAAGGCCGCTTCATAAAAAGATGCGCCGCCGCCATGCCCAGAAAAAATTCGCCAAGCCTCGCGACCGGATTGAAATAAAACAACCAGCGCAAAAGCGAGTCCTGATAGCCGGCGTCGACCGTCGCGACCGGGCCGAAGAGTGCGAGCCCCGCGCGGTCAATTTCAGGCTGCAAATAGGCGCAGCCGAAGAAATAGAGCACCACCGCGAAATAGCTCGCCACCGCCAAGCCGACAATGTGCTGCGATCGCCATTTCCTGCGCGCAATCAATTTCGCGATGCCGACATATACAATATAGAAGAACGCCTCCACGCTGATTGACCACGAAACGGAAGCCACCGGCCCGTACTGATAAATCAGCGATGATTTGCAAATGACGGCGTAGAACCAGCTTTGTGTCAGCGTGATATAATTAGGAAACGCAAGCCAGTGACCTGTCTCCCCTGCCCGGCCGCATGCTCCATGCGTGACCAGTCCCGTGTAAGAAAAATCGACTATGAAGAGGACGATATAAAGTGGGTAAAGCCGCGCAAAACGCGCCCCCGCAAAAGCGCGCACGCCTCCCTTCTCTGGAATTGTGTGGCAATAATTGTAGTGAATGACAAATCCGCTCAGCACGAAGAAAAGGGTCATGCCAAGGCCGGTCAGGGTTGTGATCGTCACCGACCCCGTACCTTGGCTGAAAATGCTGACGTAGTGCCCGCCCGCCACGAGCATGGCGGCCATAAACCGCAGTCCGTCCAGCGCCGGTAGATAGTTCTCACGCGAGCCCGCAATCCGGCTCGTCATTTCAAAGTACATTGCCCCGCCTCAGCCTCCGGGCCCAATTATCCATGATATTCTTGACTTTCAAAAGATGATCGGGCACCCCCGGCCGAAAGATTTCAATACTCGGACGCATCCGTGAAATTGATCCGGGTCGTAATCGTCGTGCTTCAAATCTGAAGGCCGTGAGGAACAGGAATGGGCCGGTTGCTGGAAATTGTCACCCCGTTACACAAGGCGACGAAGCGGGATTATCTCGCTCGAATGGTGGACGATAAGGTCCACTGCATGATGAAAGCCAAGGAGTACGAGTTCGACTATTGGGATGGTGACAGGCGTTACGGCTATGGCGGCTACAAATTCATCGAGGGGCGTTGGGCGCCGGTGGCGAAAGCGCTGATCGACATTTACGGACTCAAAAACGGATCAAAGGTCCTCGACGTCGGCTGCGGAAAAGCGTTTCTGCTCTACGAGATGAAAAAGCTGCTGCCAGAATTACAGGTCGCAGGCTTTGATATTTCCAAGCACGGCCTCTCGGAGGCCCGCGAGAATATCAAACCCTATTTGTTTCGTTATCGAGCCCAGGACCGCTACCCGTTCGGCAACAACACATTTGATCTGGTTATATCGCTCGGCACTCTGCATAATTTGCGGCTATACGAACTTCAAACTGCGGTCCAGGAGATCGAGCGGGTTGGCAAGAACAAATACATCATGGTCGAGGGATATCGAAATGAGCTCGAGCAATTCAACCTCGAATGCTGGGCGCTGACCGCAGAGTCCATCCTGCATACGTCGGAGTGGATCTGGCTCTACAATCATTTCGGCTATACCGGCGACTACGAGTTCATCTATTTCGAGTGAGCATCGGACGATGCAAATCAAGAAGGCCAAGGCGGCCATTCTCGCCCAATCGCGCGAGCCGCTGATCGTTGACGAAATAGAACTGCCCGAAACGCTCGACGTCGGGCAGGTCCTTGTCAAAGTGCTCTATACGACGATCTGCGGGGCACAGCTGAACGAGATCGCGGCTGCCAAAGGACCGGATAAATTCCTGCCCCATCTGCTCGGCCACGAAGCGTCAGCAAAGGTTCTGGAAATCGGCCCCGGCGTCTCCAGCGTCAAGCCCGGCGATACCGTCGTGCTGCACTGGCGACCTAGCCTCGGCATCCAGTGCAAACCGCCGTCCTACAAATGGCGCGGGAAAGCGCTGAATGCAGGCTGGGTGACGACATTCAACGATCATGCCGTCATTTCCGAAAACCGGATGACCCCTATACCCGCGGATTACGATCTCAAGGTCGCGCCCCTGCTTGGCTGCGCCGTGACGACGGCCGCGGGCGTCATCAACAATGACGCCAAGGTCAAGATCGGCGAGTCCGTGGTCGTCTTCGGCGTCGGCGGCGTCGGTCTCAACGTCGTGCAATTCGCGCATCTTGCCGGAGCAAATCCGATTGTTGCGATCGACCTGGTCGACGCAAAGCTGGCCATGGCCAAGGCACGCGGCGCGACCCACACGATCAATGCCGCCACGGCCAAAGATATTCCGGCCGCCATCAAGGACATCGTAGGCCCAAAAGGACCCGACAAGGTCATCGAAACGACCGGCGTGAAACAGGTCATCGAGCAGGCCTACGAGCTCACTCATGCAGATGGTGCCTGCGTGCTCGTCGGCGTCCCGAGTGAGAAAGTTTCGATCTACACCCTGCCGATCCATTTCAACAAGGTGCTGACAGGCTCACATGGCGGCGATGCGGCGCCGCATATCGACATTCCTCGTCTCATCCGGCTTGCCAGAGCCGGACGATTGTCTTTCGACGGCATCATCACGCATGAATATCCGCTCGACGAAATTAACACCGCGCTCGACGTGGTGCGAAGCGGAAATGCAGGACGCGTTGTTTTGAGAGTCGGATGAAAAGTCGGCTGCAAAGTGCGGTGTCAGGCGGACTGTCGCGTGCGCTTCGCATTGCCCAGCTTGGAGCCGTCAGGGTCACGGCGTCAGCGACAAATTCACTGCAACAAAAGGCGAGACGCCTCGAAGCGAAACTTGACGGCCTGGACAAGGGCCTGGCGGTTCTACCCATCACTGATATTGCATGGCCATCCCTTGATCTGGCGAGAACGAATGATCCAGTCAAAGATATTTTGATATCCCGCGAGTTCGAAGCGGCGACGCAGTTTTTTAAGGATAACCCAGCCGCGCAGCGCTCGCTCGTTTCCGGGCAAGCGCAGGCCTTGCTTTATTCCATTATTCGTAACCTGCGCCCAGACCACGTGTTTGAAATCGGAAGCTATAAGGCCGGCACAACGGAAGCGCTTTGCCGCGCACTCCAGGCAAACGGCCACGGCCTTTTGCATACGGTCGATCCGTTTCGCGGAGATTACGTTGCTGCGACGATTGCTCATTGGCCAACTGAATTGCTTCGGTACGTCAGCATTCATCCGATGAGCTCGATGGATTTCTATATGGAGATGGAGCGTCAGAGCGTTCGTCCGGGCGTGGTATTCGTCGATGGCAATCATGACTATGAGTTTGCCCTGTTCGACATCGGCCGCGCCGCAAAATACATGACACCTGGAGGCTTCATATTTGTGGACAATGTCGCCCAGCCCGGGCCCTTTTTCGCTGCGCGCGATTTCCTGTCCGCCAACCCCGGGTGGCGTGAAATCGGTGGATCGACCAAGTGCTACGACGCCTCCCGCTCGTTTGATCGCACGCGATCCGCAATTCCAGACACCGATTTCATCGTTCTGCGCGCTCCGCATGCGCATGTTGTAGGCGACAGGCCGACCACCTTCGGCCGTGTGCGCTGGTGGTCGCCGAGCGTAAAGGGCATCGAATTACAGCTGGACCAGCCGGCAGCCACCGGACTTTTGGACGTGCAGATCGTCTTGCGCGGCTTTGGATCGCAGCCGGTCGAAATGATCGGTCAGACGTCTCTTCGCCTGCAGGAAGCTTCCGGCAGCGTTTCGGTACCGCTGGAAATCACCGCGCAGGGCCAGTTCACCTATTTCACGGTGGAGCCGTGGCTTATTTGGCGCGGCGATCAGCCGCTCGCGATCATGGTCCCGCCAAGGCCGTATTAATATTCAGTTTTTTCGTCGCTCCGAGGCGACAACCGAGTTCACGACCGCGAGAACATCGGGAGGGACTACGCCGTATTCGTCGCGAAGGCGCGACGAATCGAGCGTCGTATGCATTCGCCCCGATCCTGCCGGCAGACCGGCTTCGACGGTCGTTCCTTCGCTGACCAGCGAGCGAGCGACACCGAGCTCCACTGCAATGTGACGGCCGATCTCCAGGTATGGGAGGTCGCGCGGTCCCGTGAGTTGGAATATGCCGCGAGCACCATCTTTCATCAACTTGGCGATCACATCGCACACCATGGCGGTTTCGACCGGCGCCATCGTCATGTCGCTGAAGGCACGGATCGGCTGACCAACTGCGAGCTTTTCACTCCAGCCGCGAAGCAACGGCATATCGCGCGAAACGACCTTGGCCAGGCGCAGAACCGCGGCCGGCATCCCCTGCTCCATCCGCGAGAAAAACCCGGCCTCCGCGCGCGCCTTCTGCCGGCCGTATTCGGTAACAGGACTGTGCGGAGCATCGGCGGCAACGTTTGGCACCGTTCCGTCGAAGACCTGGTTGGTCGAGAGGAACAACACCGGGATTCCGCGGCCGAGCAGCCGGTCGGCAAGCGCAAGCGTCTGGGTCACATTGACGTGCGCAGACCCCCGGGGATCGGCCTCACAGGTCTCAATGCGCGCAACGGCGGCAAAAATACATGCCGCGCTCGTTCCGGATGGAGGCTCCCAATTCTCGAGCGGCGCCGAAAGATCAAGGAACGGCCTGTCGGCGGTTACCTGCCTCTTGCGTCGCGTGGTCGCAGCCGCAGTCACGCCACGCGCTTTGAATGACTGGTACGCCGCAGCTCCGATTTCGGAGTCACCGCCGATGAGCAGCCACATATCGGCTCCGGATCATCAGGCGCGGGCGGCAACGCTCGTATTCACGGCCGCGACCTCCGTGGCAACCTTGTCTTTCAACGCGGCACGCAGGCTTGCCGCGATCTGAGCGGGCATCAGCCCGTAAATGTCAAACAGATCTTCCTGCAGGCCGTAATTGTGCGGGAACTCATCGGGAAGTCCCAACCGCCTGACTGGCGGTGCCGAAGTTCCCAAGTGTTCGACAATGACATCAGTGATCGCGCTGCCCAGGCCGCCAATCCGGATGCCCTCCTCCACCGTCACCACCAGGTCGGCAGCGCGCGCGAAATCAAGAACAGTCGCCTCATCGAGTGGCTTGATCGTATGGAAATGGACCACCGACACGTCGATGCCGTCTTTTGCGAGAAGCTCCGCGGCCGCGAGCGAATTCGTCGTCATAACTCCGGTCGACATCAGCACAGCCGCGTGCCGCGAGCGGGCTCGGCGCATCGGGATGGCCTTCCCGATCGCAAAACCCAGTTCGTCGCGACTGATGACAGGATCGCCACCTTTCGCAAGCCGGATGTAAATCGGATGCGGCCAATCGAGCGTGGCGTTCATCAGCCGTATCATCTCTTTGGCATCGCAGACCGCAGTCACGGTCATGTTCGGCAGCGCACGCATGATGGCGATATCTTCGATGGCCAGATGCGTCGGTCCCAGCGGGGCATAGACCAGTCCGCCGCCATTGGCGATCAGCCGCACGGGCAGGTCGTGCAGGCACAGATCGACCGCGACCTGTTCGTAACATCGTCGGGTGATGAAAGTCGCAATCGTGTTGGAATAGGGAATGTAACCTTCCTTCGCCAGGCCGGCCGACATCCCGATCAGATTTTGCTCGGTAATGCCTTCCATGTACCAGCGCTCCGGCATGTCGCGCTTCATGTCCGCAAGCAGGCCAGGGCTGAGATCTGAACCGACAAACACCACGCGCTCGTCGCGCTTGGCAAGATCGTAGACCATGTTCAGGCAGGTCTGACGCATGTTCTATTCCAGCGCACCATAGAGTTTGGCGACCAGATCCTCATTGATCTTCGACTTGTGGTGCCAGTTGGCATCGTTTTCGGCGAATCCAATGCCCTTGCCCTTCACCGTATGGCAGATCACGGCGGTCGGCCGGTCCTGCGCCAGTGGCAGCCGCCGAAACACGGCACGCAGCGCTTCGACATCGTGTCCATCAACTTCAACGGTCGCGAAATTGAATGCTCGCCACTTGTCGACGAGTGGCTCCAGATCCTGGATTTCGCGCGTCGATCCTGCGGACTGGACCTTGTTGTAGTCGATCACTGCGGTCAGGTTCGACAGCCGGTGCTTGCCTGCGCACATTGCCGCTTCCCATACTGAACCTTCGTCGATCTCGCCGTCACCGAGAACGACGATCACCCGGCTGTCGCGCTTTTGCATCCGGACGCCCAGCGCCATTCCAAGCCCAATCGACAGGCCGTGCCCAAGCGCACCCGTCGAGGCTTCGACTCCCGGCACTTTGCCGGCCTCGGGGTGGCCGCCGAGAATCGAATCGCGGCGGCAGAACGTGTCGAGCGTGTCGATCGGAAAGAAACCTTTATCCGCCAACAGCACGTAGAGTGCGATACAGCCATGACCCTTGCTCAGGATCATGCGGTCGCGATCGCGCCATCCTGGTTCGGCAGCTCGGTACCGCAACACGTCGTCATAGAGCACGCGCATGATCTCGATCAGCGACATCGACGAGCCGATATGGCCGCGCTCGCCGCCTTCAAGCGCGCGCACAACCAGCTTGCGCAGATATTTTGACCGCTCATCGAGAGGCGGCGTGGCAAGCTTGATCAACGGCATAGCTTCGGCGCCGGTCGCCATTCACGCGTCCTTCACTTTGGCGGGGAATGCAGCGAGAAATTCGGATGCGAGCGCGAGCTGTTCCGCTTTGGCATCGGCCCAGCTCTGGCGTGTGCCCGCAAGCACCCGGCGCTGCCAGCGCTCGGGGATGAATTCGTTCAAGAGGATCAGCACCCAGCGCAAGCCAAACAGCGGCAGGTAAGCGTCGAGCCGGGCGGCGAATGACGGATCGGCGCCATAAAGTCCGACCGCCAACCGACGAAAATGCCTGCACTGCTCCGCGGAAAGCGGCTTACCGGGGTGCAGCATGATATCAGCCGAAAGTTTCACCGGATCGTCCCATCCGAAATATTCAAAATCGACAAATGCCAGTGACCCATCCCTGCGGCGCAAGCTGTTATGGAAGCCAAAATCAGATGGCACCAGGCTCCGCCATTCCTGCGGCAGATCGGCCGCGAAATCAAGGCCAGCCGACTTCATCGTCGCTTTTGCCCGGACGATCTCACGTTCGAGCGCCGGACCGAGTGTATGGTTGAGAAACCTTGCAAGCTCACCCTCGCCACTCAAACCCTGAAGGCGCGCCAGTCGCGCCGTAATCTGGCGTTCGATCTCTGCGCCGGACAAGCAGGCTTCCGCCGCGGCGGGTTGCTCTTTGGCCCAGGGCGTAGTCCTCAGCGCATGGATTGCTGCGAGGAAATGTGCTGCTGCCTCGATATCCGCGCCGGAAATTTCAGTGATGGGTACACCATCAATCCAGCTCAGCAGCGCAAAGCCGCGTTCGCGATCGACGCCCGCAACGCGCGGCACCGCGTCGATCCGGAAACGCTCCATCAGCCTCAGCGCACCGATTTCAGTGGATAGCCGGTCACGCGGATCCTCGTCGCGAGACGGATATTGTTTTAGCGCAAACTCCCCGATGCCGGAGCGCACGTGATAGATGCGGCTGTTGCGTCCGCCGGCCAACAGATGCTCGATTTCTGCCGTCGCCCCGACGAGCGCGTGAGCAACATCGCGGGCCCGCGTTAGTCGATCGCTATCGGTTGTCTGCACGGAAGACCCGCTCTTCGATGTGCCGCCACGTGGGACAGACGATCCATGGGGCCGACGCCGGGGCGACATCAGAAAAAAGTAAGCGTTCAACCCCCGAGGGAAACGTCGGATCGGAAAGCACCTCTTCCAGATCATCGATGAAATGGGTGCAGCCGACTTGCGCGATGCGGGCGATCTTGTCCTGCCGCGTATTCTCGAAATAGACGTCATTGGGCTCAATGCCGTAACCGGTGGCCTGAAAGAAGCCGTGCTCCGCCATCCATGCCCGCGCGGCGTCGCGCAGATTGATGCGATCGGGATCATGATGGCCAAACTCGGTTTTGTGACTGACGATCACGACCGGCACGTTGTTCTTCCGGCAACGCCGGAGAAACGCATCGACACCCTCAACCATTTTTGCCTGCGCGAGACCCTTTCCGTAGACCTGCCCCTGCAGCTTCTGCCACGATAATTCGCCGTCCGGAAGCGATCGGATCGTGTCGCGGATCGCCTGCTTTCCGCCATTGAAGTCCGCATCGACGAGGCCCCACTCGCGCGCAGCCCCGAGAAACACGGCATCGTAGGTGATGATCGTATTGTCGAAATCCAGCCCGATGCGGAGCTTGCTGCTCATTTCTTCGCGGACATGCTTTGCCGACCGCTCGTCTCGGCTTGGTCGGCGCCCATCCAGTTCCATAGGAAACGTTGCGCCGGCGCCCTGAGAAGCGTCGAGTCGATCGACTCGAGATCGAAGGGCCGCTCGGCAACCTTATGCATGACCAGGCCGAGACTGGAGCACTCTTGACTGGCGGGCGGTTCGGGTGATGCGCTGCGTCCCAAATTGCAGACAAAGCTGACGATCGTCAAAAACGCGACCACGACGCTTTCGACCGTCACCCAAAGCCAATTCTTTTGCACCAAGGCAAATGCGGCCTGCATTCCCCGCAGGGCAACCCATGGCCCCGCACCGACAGGAACGAATAGCGCTTCGTCGACCGGCATATCATGGTCGAAGAACTGCTCTATGCCTTGCAGCATGGTTCCGCTGAACCAAGGGCCAACATGTGCTCCGTAGCCGTTTATTGCAAATACCACGAGGGTGCCGTTCTCGACAAAAAGTGGCTTGATCCTCCGCAGCAGTTCATGCATCCGGCCGATTTGTGTCTCGCCGATAACAAGAAGACACCCGTCGAATGCCTTCATCATGGACTGATACCGGTCGCGGTTCATGGTCAGGAAATGGTTGAGATCGAGCGAGATCGACGGTGCTGTTATCCCGCCTAGAAAATTCGCGTATGCTGCTGGTGCGCTGGACAAAACCAGCAGCTTTCCCTTTTTATCCGGGAAATGGCGATCTGCGAGATTCATAAACATCCGGTAGTCAGGCCAGCGCGGATGCCACGGACGCACGTTCGGGGGGCGTCCAAAGATAAAGTTACGAATTTTATAGAGCCACCAGGTCAGACCTGTGGCCTGCAACTCCAAAAAGTCCGCGGCCGCCAATGGCATGGCAGACTTTTCCCGCTGCGCAACGGCCCATTCATGGGCCGCCATTGCCCCGAGCCAATAGGGATGATTGCGATGCGGCTGCGGCGGCGGCAAGGACTGCTCGATCTCATCGATGTACGCGCCGGATTGAATAGCGCTTTTTTCGAACTGCGGAGGAAGGTCCGCGGCATGAAAAATGACCGCAGAATGCGCGTTCTTTCGATGCGTCGCGGTGGTCCATTCGGCGAGACTGGCAGCCAGCACGCTTTGCTTGACGCTGCCAAAACGCACGAGATCACGTTCATGACTGCGTTTTTGCATCTCGACGACAAGATAGTCGTCGGAATCGGTCAACACATTCACGTTTCCCGACGGGCACATTTCCGGAATGAACGAATAGTCGCAGGAAGAGCCGATGACAAAATGAGCGATCTCTGGACGAATGCAAATCATGTGCATCAGGTAAAAACGACCGATCAGTGTGTTGTCGTCGACGCGCCAGAACAACCGGTTGGTGTGCGTGGTGTGACACAGGGGAAAATTCACCATGTTGGCGAGCGTCATCGGATGCAGATGATCGAGCGCCCACCGCATCAAATCGCGCGAACGAACGATCATATTTGGCTTGCCTGTGTCGAACGTCTTGAAAAAGGAGCCCTTCGCGCTCTCTTCCACAACCTGGAAATTTCCCGCAACAATTCCGCTGTACCCGGCCTGGATCCGCGCCAGCACGCTGGCAAGAGAGCCGTCGGCGACAATGTAGTCCGAAATCATGAAAAAAAAGCAGGTGTCGAGCATCGCCTCGCCTGCCGCCCGAATGGCTCGCGCATAGGCAAGTGTGATTGTCGTCGAGTAGTTGTCCCCTGTGATGAGATCGTCGATCACGCTGATTTCGACGTCACACACACTCCGCAGATAGTGAATCGCCGCATGGTCTTTCAGGTCCTCCGCGTCGGTCGAGCTTGTCAGAAAAACAAGCTTGCATGGCAGTTCTTTTGCAAGCGACGGCAAATTTCCCGGTGACAGTAAAGTCGGCAGACTGATCTCGAGAAACTGGGACGTGTAGGCGGCGCCCCACACCGGCACCAGCAACTGGATCGCTTTGGGGGGACTAAGGCGCTTGCCACCGTCTGGCGGATTTTGCAGTCCGGGAAGAGGTGCCGGATTTCGCCCTTGCGCGGCGTTCATCGCAACTTCAGGGCTTGCATACGCTTGATGTTGTAATAGCGGTCGTCGGTCATCGCGTTCGGCACCTTTCCCGCATTGAATGCCTCTGCGAGGTCGACAATAGCGTCAGATACCGTGCGTCTGGCGCTGAATCCGAGATCCCTTTTTATCTTCTCGGACGACACATGATAGGACCGGTGATCGTCTGACGGCGTCACGACAATATCGACATTCTTACCAACTTCGTCGCGCACCATGTTCGCAATCTCGCGGACCTTGAGATTGTGGTAGCCGGCGTTCCAGGTCTTGCCGTTGACGGCCTCGTCCGGCGCCTCGAGCAGCTGGATATACAGGTCGGTCATGTCCTCGACGTGCAGATTCGGCCGCAACTGCTCGCCGCCGAACACCGTGATGCGGCCATTGTTGATTGCGTGGCTGGTCAGGATGTTGACGGTCAGATCGAGACGCAAGCGCGGCGCATATCCGCACACGGTAGCGGGGCGCAAAGTGACGGCGACAAAGCCCGGCTCGCGTTCCTGGTCGAGAACCTCCTCGCACATTGCCTTGTATTTCGAATAGTCCGTCAGCGGCTCAAGCGGGAGATCTTCGGTGACGTTGCTGTCATTCTTGATTCCGTAAACGGAAGACGACGAGGCGTAGATGAAACGTTTCACGCCGGCATCCTTGGACGCCTTCACCAGCGGCCGGAAGCAATCATAATTGATCGAGCGTCCGAGATCCGGGTTCAGGTCGAAAGACGGGTCATTGGAGATGCAGGCAAGATGGATGACCGCATCGCAGCCTGCCAGGGCCCGCTGCACGTCTGATGGATTACGGAGATCGCCTTTCACCTCGGTCAAGTTCGGATTCGACGCAAGGTTCGCGAAAACATCGCCGTAGAGATAAAGGTCAAGTACGGTGGCCTGGTAGCCTGCCGCCAGCAGCTTGGGCACCAGGTTCGAGCCCACATAGCCCGCACCGCCTGTTACCATGACCCGCTTGAATCGCTTACTCATTCCGGTAGTTCCGCACGTTGGAGATCACGGGCTCTTTCTAGCCCAGCCCATATCGATATCGAGGACGGCGTGGCATAGCGCCAAATGGGCCACCTCCACAAATCCATATTCTTTCGATCGTACGAAGAAATTGACGTCGCCTGCAGAGCGGAGCTCATTGTCGTCGGTAAAGCCCGAAAATGTGACGATCTTGCAATTGGTGGCGCGTGCCGCAATCGCCGCGTTGAGAATATTCGGCGAGCGGCCGGAGCTGCTGATCGCGACCAGGAGATCACCTGCGCGCCCGTGAAATTCGATCTGTTTGGCAAACACATTTTCATAGCCAAGGTCATTGCCAAGACAGGTCAGCGCCGATGGATCGTTGAACGCCATCGCGCGCAGGCCGCCGTTCTTTGAAAAATCTATGGCGAGATGACTGCAGATGCCGGCACTCCCGCCATTGCCCACAAACATGAGCTTGTTGCCTGTATCGTGTGCCGCATGGGCTGCGCGGCGAAACCACTCGCAGCCTTCGCTAAGGGCGATCTTGCGCTTGCCGGCGTCAGTGACCTCTGCGTCCTTGAGCAGACCCGCAAGCGTATTGAAATAACGGTCCAGCCCCCCGGCGAAATCAGTGGTCGTCTTGTCCAGCATGCGCCTGCACTCGCCTACTTCAGCAGTCCCGTAATCGCCTTGATCAACGCCGATTTTTCAATCGACCGACGATGGCCGACAATCTCGACTTTGAGCGCGCCAACGACGTTGCCGATGAAGCCGACCTGGTGCATCGGCCCGCCCGCGGCGACCAGCGGCGCGGTGACGGCCAGAAACGCATCGCCCGCGCCAACCGTGTCAATGACATTCTTGGCGAAAGCGGGAATTGTATGGACGATTCCGCCCCGCTCAAGCGTCACGCATCCGTGCTTGCCCTGCGTCACGATGATTTTCGAGCAATTGACCTTTTCCTCGATCAACCGGCGCGCGATATCGCCGGCAACCGACATCCGATCGCTGACGGCGAGACGGGCCTCCGGCAGATCGATGCAGATGTAGTCGGCGCGGTCATACCGTGTGATGAGGTTGAAGCCCAAATTCGCGCTGTTGCTTTGTGTATTGACCGCGAGGAAGCGCGCGTTTTTCGTCAGCGCAGCGATGGACGACTGGCCGATGATGCCGTGACCGAAATCGGCTGCAATGACGATGTCATATTCCGGCGCCATTTCAGCGATGGTGCGGTCAACTTCGCCCTGCACGTCTGATGTCAGCGGCTCGTCGTTCATGAAATAAACTTCGAACAGCTTGCGCATGTAGGACGGGTCGACAAAACGCCGCTTGAGCGTGGTGGGCGCCCCGTCACGCGTAAACGCACGCAGGCCTACGTTCGGCCGCAGGCTTTGGCGGATCAAACCTTCGTGGCTGTCGACATCGCCAAGGCAGGTAACGATGTCGACTTGCTTGCAGAACGATGCAACATGGTTTGCCGCAGCAAAAACACCGCCAGCGAACAATTCGCGATCCTGGTAGCGGGTCGCGATCATGTTCTCCTTCGGAGTTTTGTGCATCGGCAGCACATATTGATACTCGTCGATGATGGCATCGCCGACCACGAGCACCCGGTAATCGCGCACGCGATCGATCAATTCCAGAAATTCGTCGAGGCCGCCATCCTTGCGCAGGGCATCAAGATGCTCCCGGATATGCGGTTCGAACACATTGAGATGCCGGTTTATCAGCTCGCTCGAGCTGAAGGTCACCTCGTCGGTAAAATGAATGCGGCCCCCGTGTGCTTCGACCGCGTCACGCTCAATCGAGATCTTGCCTGTGACATCGCCTTGCGGATTCTGGTAGTCCTGCCCCTTGATGTAGATGCTGGGCCGGATCTTCTCGATCGTATTCACGGCATCGGCGGCGTCATTGATCGCGACCCAATCGACGTATTCGAGCGTCGCCAGCATCTCCGCGCGCATTTCGGCATTGAAGACTGGGCGGCCGGGTCCTTTGTTGACGAATCGATCCGCCGTGACTGTGACAACAAGGATATCGCCGAGCTTGCGTGCGGCCTCCAGATGACGGATGTGGCCGAGATGAAGCAGGTCGAAAGTGCCATGAGCCTGAACGACCACCTTGCCGCCGGCGCGAGCCTGGTCGGTGATCCGGCCGAGCTCATCCAGTGTCCGCACCTTGTCGCGCGGACCGTTCACCGCCGGGATCGGCTGCCGGTTCAGCTTCGTGACGTTGGATTCCAAGTCTCAGCCCCTTCCGTCCTATCCCTCCCGAGAAAACGGAACCAGTCGCTTGTTGCCTCGGCAATGCGCGACTCAGTCCATACAGGAGCGTCACGCCAATAGTCTATATTATCGTGCATTATGCGAACGCCGTCAGCAAAACTCACTTTTGGCTGCCAGCCGATTTCAGCCTTGATTTTTGATATGTCGGCCCACGTGCAGTCAGGTTCGCCGGGGCGTTTCGGGATATTTACCGACGGCGGGGACCCGAGCAAACGGACCAGCTCGTTAACGCTTACAGGCTTACCACTGCCGACATTATAGATCTGGCCCATTTTATTGCTTGCAGCGACAGTCAGCAGGGCATCGACGACATCGCTTACGAAAGTGAAATCCCGCGTCTGCTCACCATCTCCCACGACGGTCAGCGGCTTTCCGGCAAGCAGTTGCGCCAAAAACACTCCGAACACGGCACCGTAGGTCCCGCTTGTGCGCGCGCGGGGGCCATAGACGTTGAAAAAACGCACTGAGACTGCGGACAAATTGTACACCTGCGCCCAATGCATGACCAATTGCTCGCCGAGATACTTGGTCAACGCGTACGGATAACGGCAATCGGCAGGCGCCGTTTCGGGCGTCGGATAGACCGACGGAATTCCATAACAAGACGATGACGCAACATAGACGAGCCGCTTGACCCCATGGCGGCGCGCCGCCTCGAGAACAGCAAATGTGCCATCCACATTCGCGCGAAAATATGCCTCAGGCTGCTGGATGGATGGAACGATGTCCGCACGCGCCGCAAGATGGAACACGCGCTCCGCGCCGGCAGAGGCCGCTTCGACCGCGGCCTTGTCCGAAATGTCCGCTTCGACGATCTCCAGGCGCGGGTTGCCCTGATGCTGCTGAAGATTGGCGCGCCTGCCGACGACGAAGCTATCGAGGACGCGCACATGCCGGCCTCCATCGATCAGCCGATCGACGAGATGACTGCCGATGAAACCTGCGCCGCCCGTTACAAGATCGATCACAAACCCCTCTCGCTGACGGTCCGGTCGCAGTTTTCGTCAAATTCACTTCGGACAGCGTCGTTTGTCCCCGCTCTTAGTATAACGCTGGGTTGCAGGCCACTAAAACCTGCTCCCCAAGGGCATCATTCACGGCTTTGGTTACACCGATTGTCGTTAAACTTCAAAAGGCTGGGGTGCAGTCGACTCCGAAAGCACATTTTGAGCTTGCGTCGTTACACATTTCTTGTCGTTGATCTGCGATCGAACGGGGATGCGGGGCCTAGGTCAACGATGATCGCTGCGGATGCTCGGCAGACAAACGTAGTTCTTTTTACAATTCTCGGCGCAGGTTTGATTCTCAGGCTTGCCGCTGCGGTCCTGCTGCCCGAGCAAAATTTCCCTGATGCCGTCCTCTATCGTGAACAGGCGCGCCTGCTTTGGCAGCATTTCACTTTTGACGATCCATACCGGATGCCCCTCTATCAAATTCTCATGGCGCTGACGGGGCCAGGCTGGGGCTCGCTTGCGCTCGACATACTCCTGTCCACAGCCGCGATCTGGCTGTCGTTCCACCTTTCATTGGCGCTGTTTGCGGATGCGGTGACGGCGCTCGTGACCGCGTTTGCGATGGCAGTGTATCCCTATTTTATTTTTTATGCAGTCGTCGGTCTCACCGAGACATTATTTATCACGCTTCTTCTAGCTGCTTATGTCTGCTGGTATCGAGGATGGTTTTCAGCAGCGGCGATCTGTGCCGTTCTTTCGATATTGACCAGACCGACATTCGATTTGCTCGCACCGGTTCTGGTCGTTTATTTCTCGCTATTCATCCACCGGCTGACGTGCGGAGCCGCCGCAAAACGAGTCGCCGGCTACGCAGCGATCTATGTCCTGCTGATGTCACCGTGGTGGGTTCACAACTATCACGCCTATGGCACGTTCGTGCGCCTTCATTTCGGAGCAAACCTGACGCTGTATGGCAGCAACAATCCACACAACCAAAGTGGCGGAGTGAGTGACGTCAATCAGGACTTTTCGCAGTTCGACAAGATCCCCGACTTGATCGAGCGCGATCGCGCCTATCGTGACGCTGCGCTGAAGTACATCACCGAGGACCCCATTCGCTTTATCAAGCTGGCCGGTCTCAAGTTCACGCGGTTTTGGAGGCCATGGCCTTTCGCCGAAGACTATCGAACGCCCCTTTATGTCGTAGGCTCGATTGTAAGTTTTGTCCCGGTGCTTATCCTGGCGATCATCTATCTGATATTTTTTTCAAGTGGAAATTTCGTCCGGATTTTTCCGCTGTTGCTCTTTATCGGATATCTCACGGCCGTTCACATGATCATGGTTGGGTCGATACGGTATCGGTTGCCGCTGGAACCTTTCCTCATTGCGTTCGCGGCGGCAGCGTTCACGCGCGGCTGTGGAATGCTGACCGCGCCGGCTTCCAGATAATCATTAACACTGACGATTCCGCGGATAAAAAACACATTCCACCAAGATAAATGAACGAGCAATTTGTGGAGGCGAACGACTGATAGGCTCGTCAGACCTAATCCTTGACCTGCAACGGGGCCTTAAATTCGGTCGAAAACGAAGAACGTGGCCCGGCAATCATAAAAGTTCGAAGCCAGCGCCGCGCGGGTACCTCGACCAGTGACCACACCACCAGAGAGAGGCCAATGACTGTAAGGAGGGTCAAGCTAAATCTCAGGGCATCGCCTATCAGCACCCGAAACGATGTAACCGGCGCCGCTTCCCATCGAAACGCAAAAATGACAAGGAGATGCAAAAGGTAAATCGAATAGCTTGCCTCACCGCATAAAACTACTCGTTTCACTGACAACAGACGCGCCAAGACGCTCTTATAGCGTGCACAGCAGAAAATAATTATAGCGATTGGTGGTGCGAACCCAAAACTGAGATTCAGCCAGTGCAGGTGTGCACTTAAAACCTGAACGATTCCCTGCGCTGGCAAAATAGATGGCACAAAGAAGAACACCTGCAGGAAAGCCGCCATCGCGACTGCTCCCGTGAGTATGCAAAACCCCCACCGCTCTTCTTTGGGCGTCGGCGCGCGATCGGCCCAGTCCATGTAGATTGCGGCAGCCAAACAACCAAGAACGAATTCGAAAACGCGCGAATATGGAGAAAAATACAGCAGCCACCGCAAAAATGAATCCTGCCAGTGCGACCTCACGTCAGCGACATCGCCGAAACGCTCAACCGCAAACTTATTGATTGGTACTGCAAAATGGCCAACAACAACGACAATGCAAGTCGCCACCACACAGACTACGGCTGCCGCACGCAGCTTGTCGCGCACACGCGGAAAAAACACCAACCAGTAGCAGATGACTGGATACGTAAAATAAAAGAACCATTCGGTACTAATCGACCACGCCACCGAAGCGATAAGTCCAAGCTGGTAGATGAGCGCATTGTCACCAAAGGGAATATAGAACCAGCTAAAGGTCAGGGTCAGATAGTACGGGAACACTTCCGCGAGCGAGGCAGGGACTTGTGAGTATGAGTATTTCAATAATAGCTCGAAACTCAAACAAAAAAGATACAGAGGATAGAGCCGAGCAAACCGCGCAATAAAAAAATTAAAGAGGCCGCGTGCGCCTCTGCGTTGGATTTGTTCAGCGTAGTTATAGTGAATTACGAAACCGGACAGCACAAAGAAAAGCGTCATTCCTTGGCCGGAAAGCGACGCCACGAGCTTGTAAATAGCCGGCTCCACATGGTTCTGTGGAAACGGAATGATTTTCGGGAGGGCGTGCGCGACGAATACTGTGCCCGCCGCCACAAACCGCAACCCAGTAAGTGCCGGTATGGCAGCTGCCATTGCTAGGCTCTCTTCTTAAGGTCCACCTTACATTTTCTTCGCATTTAGAGTCCGCAGTGCGTCGATGTCTTTCAACTGAGCGCGCAGAATTTTTTTTCGCCTGTGCCAGTATTGCGCTGATCTCTTCCCTGCTCTTGACGTCGTCGAGACTGACGTCACGGATGCTGCCATCAATCTGGTAGCCGGTCCAGGCAACAAACTTCTCGAGGAATAGGCGATGGCATAGATCATCGGCTGCGACCGCGTTGAGATTGAGGCGCCCAAACAGCCATTGCACCCAGTCATGCCAATCGGCTGTTAGCCCTACGACGAAATTCTGCGAATTGAGCCAAGCCGGTGGGACATGATATCGCCTGCGACCAACAGCGACGAGGCCTGGCTTTTGGCGCCAAGCGAAAATAAGCGAAAAGATGCTGCCTTGCTCGCGCTGTTCCGAGACTGCTGCGCAAACCACCAGAGCGGTCAATCGCCAGGAATTTGCGCTTGGCGCAAAGCTGGCAGATGCGGTTCATAGAACTCGAAAACGAAATAGCGTGTGCCCGGCGGGATCGCCCGAAGCGCCTGCCCGATCTGATTGCTTGTCCCGCGCACCCGATAGATATCCTTGAAATACGAATAGGCGCCGACCAAGAGATACCGATCCAAAAATGAACTCCCGAATAACACTGTACTTGGAAGCGCAGAATGATTGGTTCGATTATGGAAAATTGCCTCGAACGGTTGTGCAGGCGACTTGTCGTTGCCTGGAAGATTGAAAACGGAGTCCGCTAACGCTCCCACGGAATCAGCAAGGATGAGCTTCTTGCCCAAGCCGATACAGAAGCGAAACAGCCCGTCGGCGACGCCATCCAACGACCCACGATCCCGGTAGAGTTCCTCTTCGATCTCGATATAGCGAACGATCGGACCAGCGATTAGCTGAGGAAACAACGAATGATACGCAGCGAAATCGATCAACCGGCGCGCTGGAACGATTCTCTTCGAATAGATGTCCGCGATGTAGGAAATGGCCTGGAAGGTGTAGAACGAAATGCCAATCGGCAGGTCGATGATCGGCGGCTTTCCCATGGAGAGACCGGTCAAAGATAATATCGGCACCGCCGCGCTCCAGAGAAACGCCGCATACTTGTAGTACAACAAAAATCCCAGATTGATCGCGACTGCCGTGGCAAAGATAGTGCGCCGTGCGATACCTGTTCTCCGAGCGATTGCGCGACCCACAAAATGATTGAGTATGATCGAAACGATTAATAGCCAGATAAGGGGGCCGGCATCGAACGCATAAAACGCCATGCTGGCAATCAACAGTACGAAATTCTTGAGCCACGTTGGGCTCGAGAAATAAATCACCAGCACGACTGGGAGATAGGCGAATATGAAAAAATTCGAACTAAACACCATCTTCCGGTGCTTCCATGCAGGTGCCTTGAACGATCTCTTTTCTTCCGTTAGCAGATGCCCAGAACCATAGTCGAGATGTCCGTTCGGGTGACATTTCGCAGTACAATAGCCATGTACGCTTGCCCCAATCGCGGACATTGATCCAATCGGATCGACCTCTCCTTTTAGGGGCGGCTGACAGTTTTTGGGTGGACGCGAAGTTTCGAAATAACCGGCGGCAAAAAGACGTGTAATTTGCCCTGCACTTTCACCTGGCTAGGGAAAAAGTTGCATCAGGGCGTCCAGCCGAATGCACTCCAAAAATGGCTGGGTATCAGACGATTAATTTCATCAATCTGCTTGCGATTGAGAACCGTTCGCCACTCGTCTATCAGACCCAACCTTTTGTGATAGTCGATGCCCGCATGGTCGGTCAGCGCATTAGCCGCATTGAAGTAGCGTGTGTCGCCACCGTAAATCGCAATGAGTCTTTCGGTAAATTTGCGCCTGTCACGCACAAATTCTTCAAAGGTTGAAAAGTTCAGACCCAACGTCTTTCTGGCCTTGTACCAACCATCGATCCAACCGATCATATTTGGAACAAAAATTTCATCCATCACATACGAAAAAATTGCTCGCTCATCACCCTGTGTCAATTTTCCTCGATCTGATTTCCCTAGCTGTTCTGGATATCGGCGATAGTGGTTAAGCCAAGAAATTATTTGCTGCCGGGGATCCCGGACGTGAACGATGATGTTTTTTGCCTTTCCTCTACGCAGCAGATCAATATTTCGCTCAGTGGGTCTCAAATGCGTCACATAACTGGCACCGCCAAGCAGAAAATTATCAAGCCATGAGGCCACTACGCGCACATTGACAAGCGAATAGAGTGCCGTGGGCAGCTCAAATCCAGACGAAAAAATATTGCCAACTGATACACTTGCGGACTTGGCTTGGGTTATAAGAAGGGCGGACGGTAAGCCTCGCGCAATCGCTGTAGCCCGTAGATTTCGGGTTGCATGCAGCGATTCAGGTGTTGGACGCGGCGGAATGAGGTTGATATCGTCATGGCCTGACAAATCGGCAATCCAATCCGCCAATTCGTCTTCCTTACCAAGATTGTGCACAGTGCCAGCAAACTGGCTGCTAAAATCTCTGATGAGAGCTTGCAGAGTACCTCGCGGGTCTAATTTCAACGCACGGCATAAAAATTCATAGCAGTTTGACAAGCGATCAAATTCGAACTCGACCTTGGCCGCCGAAAGCCATGTGTCGGCACGTTGTGCATGTCGATCAATTGATTTCGTAGAAATTGTCGCAGCGCGAGCCGCGTCACCGGCACGAAGCCAGAGCTGGACGGCGCCGGGCATGGTTTCGCATTCTACATTCGCCTGTAACCAGTCTCGCCATGGCAGATCGCCGAGCTCTTTCGATTCAGCCAGTGTACCCAGAGCCTGCAATGAGACGTCGACAGTCATGGTGTCACAAGGCTGCGCAAAAACCCGGCGAAGGGCCAGTCGACAATGTTCCCACTCAGCCCGATTTGCGAACGCGCGGGCAAATTCTGCCCATCCGCGAACGCTTCGTGGAAAACGAACCACGATTTGCCACAAGGCCGCGTAGACGCCGAACGTATCGCCTTTAATGGCGTAATCGTCTGCGAGTTGCAGCAAGTGGATGGATTCTTTGTCGACGTCAGCGTCGCACGCAGGCATTTTGTCATTTTGATCGGGAACCGGCGGGCGACCACGACGATACAGCGACACGACCAAGCGGTAAGTAAGATCAAAATCGTGTGGCTTCTCCTCCAGTTGCAAACGCAAGGCACGCTCCGGCGCCTCCACTAGTCGCCATGCCAATATTTTGGTTACCCTTCTGAACAGACCGGCTAATTTTTTCATTTCCCTACCCTTTAAAAAGGGCGCTTTGCGCTGCGCATTAGTGCTTGATCACCAGCCCCTGCCCCGTCGGAAGCTCCAGAATAAAATGTCCGCGGTCGGCCATGAATCGATTTTCGGCATCGCGCTGCTTCTTGAACGGTTTCCAGCCGTAGTCGTCGAAAACAATGTAGCCGCCACTGACGACGCGGTCGAACAGATGCTCAAGCGCGGCAATTTCGGCTGCTGGTGAGTTCAGGTCGATGTGCAAAAAAGCAATACGTTCGGGAATTCCAATCTTGAACGTGTCCGGCACGAATCCGCGAATGATCTTGACATGCGGCATTCCGGCAAATTTCTTGACGACGGCTTCGTAGATTGCGGGATCTCTGTAAACTTCATTGGCCATCGCCAAGAAGTCTGGATCGCTAGGGAAGTCCCCAGCGCTCGACAGCGCCGGCGAAAAACCCTCGAAGCTATCGTAGAGGTAAAACGTCCGATCGGCGATCTGGTCGCCAAGCATGGTCGCGATGACCCAGGACATGTCGCCCTTGAATACGCCGCACTCGACAAGATCACCCTCGTGCGCGATCGCGCTGCGGGCAGCCCAAACAAGCGTGTGCAGCCGCCACGCAATCGTGTGCGGTGAATTGTAGGAATCGTAGACGTGAGATCCGCGTATTGCCTCGTAGCTTCGCTTGAAGCCTTCTTCGTCGAAAAAACCGGCAGCCTTGTCTAGAGTGAGCATCCGGTCGCCCCAGAACACTGAAGAGTGCAGCGGCCTAAGGCCATATTTGATACCGGCATTGAACATTGTCCGGATCAGGCGCTTTACGGAATTCTTGAGAATGCGCAGCATCGCCCTGCTCGTCGTCCCCTTCGTCCGCACGACGCCCCGTTGCCGGTCCCAATCCGGCTGTTTTCGTGCGTTCACCCGACTACTGTCACTCGGCTGTGCCGTGATAGTTGTCAATTGCCCCATCAGGGTGCCATAACGTGCCGCTTCCAGGCCTCAGGATCAATCGATGAGCCAGTCCGGCGCGACGAAGGAACCGCAATACTCGCTGCTCTTTGACGTCAAGGAGAAGCACGGAATTGCGCGTCTCGGGCTGATGGTCAACGAGTCCTGGAATCAGGACCCCAAGCGCACGCTGTTCACGCTCGCTCGCTACAAGTTCGTCGCGCGAATGCTTGCCGGGCGCAAGCACGTGCTTGAAGTCGGGTGCGCCGACGCATTTGGCACCCGCATCGTGCAGCAGGCGGTCGGCAAGGTTACTGCGACCGATTTCGATCCCCTGTTCGTCCAAGACGTCAAAGACCGCATGAACCCGCACTGGCCGATCGAGGTCTTCGTGCACGACATGTTGAAGGGCCCGGTGCCTGGAAAGTTTGACGCCGCCTATGCACTCGATGTTCTCGAGCACATTCAAGAGAAAGATGAGGACACTTTCATCAGAAATACGATCGCCTCCCTGACGCCGGAGGGTGTCGTCATTTTCGGTATGCCGTCGCTCGAATCGCAATCCCATGCGTCGCCGCAAAGCAAGGCCGGACATGTGAACTGCAAGTCCGGTGATGCGCTAAAGCGCACACTGGAGCGCTACTTTCATACGGTTTTCGTCTTTTCAATGAATGACGAGGTCGTGCACACCGGATTCTATCCTATGGCCCACTATCTTCTGGGCGTTGCCTCCCATCGCCGCGAAGGCTGAACCTGCGGGACACAGCCATGCTCGATCGAGCCGCGGCCACCAGCACTGCGGGCCCGGCACTGTCCGTCGTATTGCCGAACTTTAATCACGCCGAATATTTGCCGCGTGCGCTCGATGCGCTCCTCTCACAGGGACGGCCGCCAGACGAGATCATCGTCGTCGACGATTGCTCTACGGACGGTAGTCGGGACATCGTCGCACGTTATGCTGCCAGGCATCCTTCGATCCGCCTCCTTCCCAATGAGAGAAACGTTGGTGTTATTCCCACACTATCGCGTGGCCTCGGCGAGACGCGCGGCCAATTCGTCTACTTCGGCGCGGCTGACGACTTCGTGCTGCCTGGCTTTTTTGAGACCGCTATCCGCGCGCTTCAGAGCTATCCGCAGGCGGGGCTGTTTTTTGGCGATGCCAGTTTGGTAGACGGGCAATCAGGCCGCTCTCTCGGCGTCCGTCCGCCGGTGCGACCGCGATTTTCCGCCGGGTTCATCGATGCCCCGGCGGTCGCAAAGCTGTTGCGCCGAAATGATAATTTTGTCGTGACCGGCGCGGCCGTGTTTCGACGCGACGCCGTCATTTCGGCTGGCGGATTTCAGAGCGAGCTTTCCACCTTTGCGGATGGCTACCTTGTCCGCAAGATCGCGCTGATGCGCGGGTTTTGCTACGCTCCGGTGGCAGTGATGACTTGGTGCGTGTTTCCCGGCGGTGCATCGCGCACGACGTCCACTCGCCCCGAGCGGGCGAGACAGCTCCTCACCACAATCGTTTCACGATTGGCAACCGATCCCGCGTTTCCCGAATGGTATGTGGATGCTTTCAAGCGCCGCTGGCATTTTTCAACGGCGCGGTTGGCCCTTGAGGAAAACCCGGTCAATCGTGATCTCTTGGTTGATATGGGGGCGCAGACCAGTGAAGACCGTAACGCACTAAACTATTTTTTGAATACGTTTGGCCGGAAGACTGTCCGCGTGTTGGCCCTTGGATGGCTTTGGTGGCGATTCCGCCCGTTCTCGCTTGCGGGTCTTGCTACGACCTCAATCGCACGGTGGAGCGATATTTTGTTCAGCAAACCGTTGCAGAAGCAATGAATATGCCGTTTGGGCACGATGCTTGATCGGCTTTGTTCAAAATGATACCCGCACGGACGTAGGGCGACATTTGCCGCGTCCTCAAGCGGTGACGGGCGGCGGGTAGAACCAGCGCGGCAAATGACGGGGGTTAGCGTGAACAAGTTGCAGGATTTCGCGAACGTTTTTGACGGAATAAAGCCCTGGGCCGGCAAGGTCCCAAAAGGGTACTTGGTCGATTTCCTCGGCGTCCTTACCGACGCGAAATTTCGTGAGATGTTCGGCGTAAACCCCGCAACAACCGGCGGGACTGAGGTCGAGACGCGATTGCCCACGATCGAAGACGGTGAAGGCTGGTTTGAAGCCGCCAACTGGATTTTGGCCGCGCGCGCAGCGCGAGATCGTTTCGTCATGGTCACTCTCGGCGCCTGTTACGGCGCGCAGGCTGTCGGCAGTTGCCGCGCCATGCAGCTGTTGAATCCGATGCCGTACAAGCTCGTCGCAGTTGAGCCCGAGCCCGATAACTACGAATGGACGCGGCGCCACATGCGGGACAACGGCATCAATCCGGATGACCAATGGCTCGTAAAATTGGCCATCAGCGCCCGCAACGATCCGGTGCTTTTCCCGATTGGTTCTCCAGGGTCCGGCGCACAGAACTGTGTTGCGACAAACGAAGACGCATCACGCCGGATCTACGCCAACGAAATCATCGCAGCGGGACGCGCAGCCGACGTCCTGCACAACCTGATGACGACGAACAGCACGGGCATCACCCAGGATCTCGTGCCAGGTAAGAATTTCCCGGCTGAGATCAAGATGGTGAGTGCAATTACGTTGCAGGACATCCTCAGCCCATTCGACGTTGTGGACTACGTGGAGTCCGATATCCAACAGTCGGAAATTCTTGTCTTTCCGCCCTACATGACTTTGTTGAAGAGAAAGGTCCGCCGGGTCCATATAGGAACGCATGGGCGCGAGGTGCACAGTACTCTGCTGCAGCTGTTCGAACGAGACGGGTGGGATATCGTCTTCAACTACGAACCGAATTCGACATTTTCCAGCCCGCTCGGCAAATTCTCCACCAACGACGGCGTGTTGACGGCTGTCAACCCAGATCTATGAGCAACACAACGAGTCTGGACGCATCGGTTCGCGGCAGCCGGGGCTTTGTCGCCGACATTGACCGCGATCTTCTGGCAGCAGTACGTGCGTGGCGTCTGTGGGCCATGCTCGGATGGAACGACATCCGGCAGCGCTATCGCCGTTCGGTCCTCGGGCCATTCTGGATCACGATCAGCATGGCGGTCTTCATCACGCTGCTCGGCGTGATCTACAGCCACATTTTCAACATCGGGTTGAAGACCTACCTGCCCTACCTGTCACTTGGTTACATCATCTGGGGCTTCATTTCCCAGACGACTGCGGAGAGCTTTATCTCGTTCCAGGAAAGCGAACGTATCATCCGCCAGATCAGGCTGCCTTATTCAATTTACGTCTTCCGCGTGGTGTGGCGGAATTTCATCGTGTTCCTCCACACCATCGTCATCTTCGTCCCGGTTGCAATTATCTACGATGTGCGCCCGGGCAAGATCGCCTTACTGGCCATACCCGGGCTAGTGCTGGTTTACATCAATCAGGCGTGGGTCACGCTTTCGCTCGCAATCCTTTGTACCCGCTACCGCGACGTGCAGCAGATCGTGGCGACCGGGATTCAGATCATGCTGTTTGCAACACCGATCATGTGGCCGGTCAGTGCGCTCGGCTCAGCAATCATCATCGCCCATATCAATCCGCTCTATCATCTGATCGAAGTTGTCCGTGCGCCCATGCTCGGCGAGGTACCGCCGTTATTGTCGTGGGTAGCAGTGGTTGTCTGCGCGTTAGTGGGGTGGACCGTCGCGATCCTGCTTTTGCGCCGCGCCGCACGGCGGCTGGTATTTTGGCTCTGACCCGAGGAAACTGCAGCAGTGGCCGAAATCGTACTTGAAAACGTCACGATCCAGATCCCGATCTATGACATCGGGGCTTCGTCGCTGCGCAAGATGATTCTAAGCAAAACGGTAGGCGGCCGCTTCGAAACGTCGG
>Ga0310811_10001820_pt1 | contig 26495 bp, 27 predicted proteins | sample YCmetagenome_FD_207642 | JGI IMG/M metagenome (GOLD analysis project Ga0310811, IMG submission 207642) | Soil microbial communities from experimental microcosm in Duke University, North Carolina, United States - YC | ecosystem: Engineered > Artificial ecosystem > Soil microcosm > Unclassified ... | reverse complement strand
TACGAAATTGTCTGACGGAGTCAAATGGAGGAAGCCTCCATGCCTGTACAGCCGTTGCTGCACCGCAAAACGGTGCAGTATCGTTGATTTTTGAGCGTTCGCCGGAGCGTTCTTGCGCCATTTTGGCTCGAAAAAATGCCGTTCGCCGAGGTGCGGCCGGCGCGGTGTCGACGGCGGCGCACGGGCAACAAGTTTTGGCTCGGAGTGAGCCAAGTAGGAGAGATTATGAGTGCCAACGGAGTGACTGCCCCGTCACTCGCAGATAGGGTGAGGCAGCTGCCGAAATTTGTGAACGACGACGCAACGCTGCTGCGCCGCGGCCGCTATTTGACCACCGACTTCATGATCGAGGTGGGGTCGCGCCCCTATTACGTGTCCATCGTCAACGGGCGGATCGCGGACGTGCTGCCTGGGCCGTTGATAATGCGGTCCTGGTCCTTCGCCGTTCGCGGAAGCGAAGACGCTTGGCGCCAATTCTGGCAGCCGCTTCCGCCGCCGCACTTCCATGACATATTCGCACTTGCGAAACGCGGTGAATTTCGCATCGAGGGTGACTTTCGTCCGCTTCTGACCAACCTCCTTTATTTCAAAGGCGTGCTCGCGACACCGCGCGACATGCTGGGCAAGGCGCACTGATGCCGGCAACGCTCGACCCCATTGTCGGCCGATACGTTCATGTCACCCTTCAGGGCCGGCCGCATCGCGTCTATTTCGAGGAGGCTGGTCAGGGAATTCCTCTTCTCTGCCTGCACACCGCCGGTGCCGACGGGCGCCAGTTTCGCCACATGATGTCGGACAGCGCGATCACCGATCATTTCCGGGTCGTCGCATTCGACCTCCCATGGCATGGCAAGTCTACGCCACCCGACGGCTGGCAAGACGACGACTACTGCCTCACCACCGACGCTTACATCGAAGCGATCCGCAACATTTGCTCCGCGCTCGACCTTGAGAAGCCGGCCGTGCTGGGCTGTTCGATCGGCGGCCGCATCGTTTTGAGCCTGGCAGCGCGGCATGCCGCGGAATTCAGTGCGTTGATCGGGCTCGACTCCGCCGCCTATCAGACGGGTTGGTACGATTCGAGCTGGCTTCACCGGGCTGACGTCCACGGCGGCGAAGTATGCGCAGGAATCGTCTCCGGGCTGATCGCGCCGCAGAGCCCATCAGTGAACCGCTGGGAAACGCTGTGGCCCTACATGCAGAGCGGGCCTGGCGTGTTCAAAGGCGACATTCATTTTTATCGCGTCGACTCCGATCTTCGGCCCGACCTCTCGAAGATCGACACAAGTATCTGCCCGCTCTATCTCATGACCGGAGAATACGACTTCTCATGCACTCCGGAGGACACAATGCAGACGATAAAGAACACCCCGGGCGCCGAGTTCGTTCTGATGAAAGGCATAGGCCATTTTGCAATGAGCGAGAGTCCACAACAATTCCGTCAATATCTCCTTCCTCTACTTGAAAAGATTCGTGCAAAACACCATGCAAAATAAGCGCGACCCGTTCTTATCCCTTTCTAGTCGCTTCTCCACAATCTAGTTCGACATGGTCGATTTCAGACGAGTCTATGACGTTCTTGTTGTCGGTGGCGGCAACGCTGCGCTTTGCGCCGCAATAACCGCGGCTCAAGCCGGATGCTCGGTGCTCTTGCTCGAATCTGCTCCAAGGACATTTCGAGGTGGCAACAGCCGCCACACGCGAAATGCACGCGTCATGCATAAGGCGCCGACCTCTACGCTGACGGAGGCGTACCTCGAGGATGAATATTGGGACGACCTTCTCCGCATCACTGGTGGCGATACCGATGAGAAGCTCGCGCGCCTCACCATCCGAGAATCGTCACAAATCCCCGCATGGATGGAACACTGCGGTGTCCGCTTCCAGCCTTCCCTGACCGGCACCCTCAACCTGTCGCGAACGAACGCCTTTTACCTCGGCGGCGGAAAGGCGCTGATGAACGCCTACTACGTCACCGCGGAAAGCATCGGCGTCGATGTGCTCTACGATAGCGAGGTTTTCTCGCTAGACCTCGACGGCGGGCGCGTCGTCCGGGCGCGCATTGTCAGCAAAGGCTTTCCCGCCACCGTCAAGGCGAAGACTTACGTCGCCGCGGCCGGCGGCTTCCAGGCAAATATCGGCTGGCTGAAGCAGTACTGGGGTGACGCGGCCGACAACTTCCTGATCCGCGGCACGCCCTACGCGCAAGGCGGAGTCCTCAAGAGTCTGCTTGGCCAAAACGTGCAGCCGACCGGCGACCCCACTCAATTCCATTCCGTCGCCATCGACGCGCGCTCGCCAAAGTACGACGGCGGCATTGTCACACGGATCGACTGCATCCCCTTCAGCATCGTCGTCGACCGCGACGGAAAGCGCTTTTATGACGAAGGCGAAGATACTTGGCCGAAGCGCTACGCGATCTGGGGCCGGCTCGTCGCGCAGCAGCCTGGACAGATCGCCTATTCGATCTTCGACTCGAAATCCGAAAGCAACTTTATGCCTTCGGTTTTCGCGCCCTATCGTGCCGATAGCATTGGCGAACTCGCGGCGCAGATCGGCCTCGATCCCGCGTCACTTGAAGCAACCGTCCGCGAGTACAATGCGGCCGTACGGCCGGGGCAATTCGAGAGTCAGAAGCTCGACAATTGCCGCACGGAAGGTCTGACGCCGCCGAAATCTCATTGGGCGCGGAAGATCGATACGCCGCCGTTCTTTTCGTACCCGCACCGTCCGGGCATCACGTTCACTTATCTCGGCGTCAAGGTCGATGAGAATGCGCGGGTCATGATGGCCAGCGGACAGCCGTCGGCGAACCTGTTTGCCGCCGGCGAAATGATGGCAGGTAGTATCCTGAGCAAGGGCTACCTCGCCGGGTTCGGCATGACGATCGGGGCTGTGTTTGGCTGCATCGCCGGCAGGGAGGCTGCAAAAATTGCGCGCAACTGAAGCTGTCGCCGAGGCCAAACGAGCCATCGAAATTTGTAATGCCTGCCGCTACTGCGAAGGCTATTGCGCGGTGTTCCCCGCCATGGAGCTCCAGCGCGCCTTCAGCGACGCAGACATGGCCTACCTCGCCAACCTCTGCCACAACTGCAAGGGCTGTTATCACGCCTGCCAGTTCTCGCCGCCGCACGCCTTTGGCATCAATCTTCCGAAGACGTTCGCCGAGATCCGCGTCGAAACCTACGAGGAATACGCCTGGCCGCGCCCGCTTGCCGGCTTATTTGTCCGCAACGGCACCATCGTTTCGCTCGTCACCGCGGCATCCATCGCGCTCGTCGTCGTGCTGACCATGAGCCTGCGAGCGCCCACGTCCCTTTACCAGGCGCATGTCGGCCCCGGCGCGTTTTACGCGATCGTCCCCTGGGGCTTCATGACCACCATCGCGACACTGACATTCCTCTATGCTCTGCTGGCGGTGGTGATGGGCGCCGTGAACTTCTGGCGCGATACACGGTCACCGCTGACCAAACGCGTGACGTTCAGTGCGCTGGCGAGCGCCATGCACGATGTGATGACGCTGCGCTACCTTGGCAACGACGGCAATGGCTGCAACGATCAGGACGAAACCTTCTCGCAAATCCGCCGCCGGCTGCATCACGCGATGTTCTACGGGTTCCTGCTTTGCTTCGCGGCGACCTGTGTGGCGACCGTCTACGATCACTTCCTCGGGTTGCCGGCGCCATATCCGTTCTTGAGCGCTCCAGTCCTGCTTGGCACGCTCGGCGGAATTGGCCTCGTGATCGGCACGACCGGCCTGATCTGGGTCAAGATCACGACCGATCAGGTGCCTGTCGCCCGCAGCGTCCTCGGCTCGGATTTCGCGCTCTTGTTTCTGCTGTTGCTTTCCGCGCTGACTGGCCTGCTGCTGCTCGCGCTACGCGACACGGGGGCCATGGGCATCCTGCTCGCGGTGCATCTCGGCTTCATTCTTGGTCTCTTTCTTGTGCTGCCCTACAGCAAATTCGTACATGGCATTTATCGTTCGACAGCGTTGTTGAAGGCGGCGATCGAACGTACCGCATAGCGTGACGATATCGGAAGCAACCGAGAAAAGGCGGACAGAAAATCGCTTCTTGCCGAGCCGACACACGCGCCGACGCGCCTACTATATCCATATCGATGGGTCGAAGTCGTAGCTGCGCAGCTTTCCACTCGACAAGATTAGGATTGACCGGTCCTTCGATCGATATACTAGCAGGGCTCGTCTTTCGGTAATAGTCCGCAGTTGCACCGACGCTTTATGATATTACTGTGTCACCATCCGCGCCCCAGGATCGAAGCTCGTGATGCTCGATCACCTTACCCGCCAGCAGCTTATCGAGGCTAAGGGCCGCACCCGACGGATCGAGCGGCAACTCGCCAGCACCTATGCGGCTTTCTTCCCTCTCCTTGCGATCGCGGATGCGCGCTTTCTCTAGGACCGCGTTCGCCATCGCACGCGGTACGATGACAACGCCATCATCGTCACCGACCACCATGTCGCCCGGACAGACGACAATGCCGCCGACTTGCACTGGCACGTTGATCGAGCCAGGCGTGCTTTTCTGAGGCGCGCGCGGCGAGACACTGCGCGCGAAGACCGGGAAGCGCTCGCGGCGAAGCATGGCGACGTCGCGCACCGAGCCCGACGCAACAACCCCCACCCCGCCCCGCGCCGTCAGCGCACTACGATGGCCGAAGCAACCGGTATCATAATCGCCATCGTCGATGACCATCACGTCGCCGGCCTTCACCATCTGCAGCGCCTTGTGCGCCATCAGATTGTCGCCAGGAAAGCACAGCACGGTCATTGCCACCCCGACCATCCGGATATCCTGATACATCGGTCGAATCGCTGAGCTGAGCGCGCCGTGGCCGCCCATCGCGTCGGACAAGGTCGCCGTCAGGATGTCGGCAAAGGCCCGCAGCAGGCCAGAGTCCGGACGTGCGACGTTGTAGTAGATGTGGCCGTCAGGTCCTCTGCAGTTCAGTTTGCGTTGTCTGACTGTAGCTGCCGGCCTTCAGCTGGATACGGCTTTATGACCGATAGATCACGACTTAGGTGGCGGGGGCCCGCGACAATTGCCTCTCATGGCGAAATAGTGCTTCGCAGCCGCGCGTACAGCAATGAACGATTTCTCATAGAAGTATGCTGGGTGGATATACCGGACGCATTGTCCCTTTGGGCGGACACTCGATCGATCGCCGCGTGCGTTCAACGTACGATCGTCGTCGCGGAGTCCCGAGCTTCGCGACCCTTAATAACTAGTTTTTAAGCGTGCAGCATGTCAATTTGATCAGAAGACATATTTGCCACCAATTTACTCAAGAAGCCATCCGAACTTTTCTTTCGCTCGGACCACCATGTCTTCCGAGACGCAACAAGCGGCACGAATTCATCTCGCCAATGATAGGGACGGCGGGCAATTATGGTCATGCGGAAACCGTGTACCGGACCGTACTCGTATTTACCTAAGCGGTCTCACATCGACCGGCCAGCTTGTTCGATGATGGCATCCGCAACCTACTTGACTTAGGCGGCGAGCTTACGGGCGACCTTTGAATGCTCGCCCTCAGATGTGTTGTTCAAAAAACCAGCGGTGATGCAGCGTTCGAAGTTTCACCTCCGATGACCGACGATGGCATCGAGGCTGGCCTGAAAAGAGCGGCGTGCCTCGGCCCCGTGCATTAAGGAGTAATCAAGAGCCGGCTTCTCTCCAGCCTGCACATGCAATGCCGCGAAAGTCGGTCCTTCCGCCTGCATGAAAGCGGGTAAATCGGTCCGCAGCGTATTCAGGTCGGAGAATTCGGTGACCAGACGATAACCGGCAGCGTGCGCAAAACCGGAGAAGGAGACCTTGTCCTCGCCCGGAATTGGATGATCCCCATTTGCCTCGTAGCAACCATTCTGGCAGACAAAATGAGTGAGGTTGGCCGGGGCGACGCAGGCGATGGTGACGAGACTTCCCAGGTTCATCAGCAGACTGCCATCGCCATCGATGACGATCACCTTGCGGTTGGGGAGGCCGATGGCAAAGCCAAGCGCGCTCGACGATGCCTGCCCCATGGCGCCGACCGACAGAAAGTTCAACGGATGCGGCGAGATGCCGATCCATTCGAACGCCGACGAATACACCGCAACCACGAGGGCGTCGCCACGCAGGTTGGCGATCTCTTTGAGACAATCTGTACGCAACATCATGGCTGCACCCTCCGGCCGAACAGCACGACGACCGGCTGCGACTCCGCGTAAGCGCGGTCTACCGCTGGGCCGATTTTGGCGATGTCCCGATTGTCCTCGATACAAAAGTTCGGCACTTCCATGGCGTCCAGTACCGGCTGGACGACACGCACCGAATACCTCTTGTTCTGCGGCGGCGCCACGCCCGGCTCCTTACCGAGCAGCCCGACGAACATGCAGACCGGCAGCTTGTATTCGACGGCGATGCCGCGCACGGCATTGAGCGAGTCGAAGAGGCCTGTCTGCTGCATAAGCAGTGCCGAGCGCTTGCGGCAAAGCGCCAACGCGGCGCAGATCGAGACCCCCTCATCTTCCTTGCAGACGCGCACGAGACGAATGTCCGACTCTTTCGAAATCGGCCACAGCAGTCCGGCGCTCGTGGTGATATCCGGCAGAGAGACGATCGTGTCGAGCCCCGCGCTGCGCATGGCGTCGATAATCGCGCGACCATCGAGCATTCCGGTGCCTTCTGAGCCCTGCGTCATCTCGAACACGCTCCTCTTACGACACAGCCTTGCACGCGCCCACCTCCGTCTCGACCACTAGCATGTTCTTTGTATTGAGCATCGACATCTGCCACAAAGCACGCCGAAGGCGGGGCGTCATTCGGGCTTGATGTTCATCTCCTTCGCCAATGCCCGCCACTTGGCGATATCCTTCGTGATATGGGTCTTCAGTTCGGCAGGACTGCTCGTCTCCACTTGAAGCACCTCTCCTGCCATCCGCTTCTTGATCGTGGGCTCGGCCAGCACCAACCGGATCTCCTGATTCAACCGGTCGACGATGCTCTGCGGCGTGCCACGTGGCGCGACGATCGCCATCCAGAGCGCCGCCTCATAGCCGGGCAGCCCCGCCTCGCTCATCGTCGGGACATTGGGAAGGATGTCGAGGCGCTCCAGGCTGGTGACGGCCAACGCCCGCAGCTTGCCCTGATTGATAAAAGGAAGCGTCGCAGCCGTCGCGCCGAACTGCATCTGAATGCGGCCTTCGACTAGATCGAGTGCGGCAATCGTCGCGCTCCGATATGGAATCGCAGTCAATTTCACCTTGGCCATGCTCGAAAACAGCGAACCGGCGAATTGCGCGAGGCTTGCAGGTCCGACAGTCGAATAGTTCAACGCACCCGGCTTTGCTTTCGCCAACCCGATCAGGTCCGTGACGTTCGTGGCCGGCACGCCGCTATTGACGACAAGGACGTATGGCGCCTGCCCCACGAGCGAGATCAGCGCGAAATCGTTGAGCGAGTCGTAGGCGAGGTTTGGATTGAGGCTCGGCGCGACCGCCAGTGTGCTGGCAGTGGCCAGACCGATCGTATAGCCGTCGGGAGCCGCGCGCGCGATGAACGCATCGCCGACTTCGCCACTAGCGCCCGGCCTGTTGTCGACGACGATCGTCTGCCTCAATTTGGCGGAAAGACCGTCGGCGACAATGCGCGAAACGAGATCGGTCACCGAACCGGCAGGAAACGGTACGACGAAGTGGATCGGCTTATCCGGCCAGTTGTCCGCGGCTGACGCGAACCGCGCCGGCCCGAACACGCAAGAAAGCACAACAATGGCGGAAAGCAGTCGTCGCATGTTCGTTCCTCCTTAACGGGACACGGTTCGTGCCGAATCCCTTTCTGGTTTTTTCAGCATTTTGCCGCCGGCATCCGAGATCTATTCGGCAATGACGGGATTGCGCAGCACGCCGATCTCCGCAATCTCGACCTCCACGCTGTCGCCGGGCTTCATCCACAGCGGCGGCTTCCTGCGCGAGCCGACGCCGGCCGGCGTCCCGGTCGCGATGCAATCGCCCGGCAGAAGCGTGGTGATTTGCGACAGGTAGCTGATCAGGAACGGAATGTCGTAAAGCAGCATATCGACGCCACTGCGCTGAACCTCCTGCCCATTGAGGCGAGTCACCAGCGTTAGGCGGCGCGGATCCGGAATCTCGTCGGCGGTGGTCATGCATGGTCCGAATCCACTGGTGCGTTCGAAGTTCTTGCCCGCAAACAAGCTATGCTTCTGAAAATCGCGCACCGACCCGTCATTGTGGAGCGTATATCCGGCCACATATTCGAGCGCCTGTTCGCGTGCGATGTGCCGGCCCGCCTTGCCGATAACGACCGTCAACTCGCCTTCGTAATCGAAATGGTCGGAGGCCTTCGGTCGCACGATCGGTGCCTCGTGGGCGACGATCGCGGTGTGATGCTTGAGAAACACGCGCGGATTTTCCGGCAACTCGCTGCCGACTTCTTCCGCGTGGTCTCGGTAGTTGCGGCCGATGCACATGACCTTGTCGGCATCCGGCACCACCGGGAGCCACGAGATCGCGGAGAGGCCGTGGTCGGGCGCCGTGCGAGCGGCGAGATCGCGAACCTGCGCCAGCGCGCCATCCGTCAGAACAGACTTCAGCGTCGGCCATCGATCGCGATGTCGCGCGCCGACGTCGATCGCTCCATCATTAGTGACGACACCGTAGGTGCCCTTGCCGTTCACGGCAAAGCTTGCAAGCCGCATGATCCTCACCTTTCTCTCGACCGGCCGGTGTCGACCTCGGCCTGTCGTTTATCGTCCGCGTCTGGAGCGCCCCAGGTGACTTTTCCGTTGGCTAGATCGGCGGCCTGAAGAGCCGGATCGCGATGTTCCGGCGGACCATAACCACCTCCGCCCGGCGTAACCACAATCAGGCGTTCGCCGCGCTGAATCTGACCGCTGTATTTGCTCGGGATTTCGCGTTCGCCGCCCGCCTCGCACAGCCGATACCGGCTTCGGGCGCCCTCGTCTCCTCCGTTCAGGCCGCGCGGCGGAAACTTCGCCCGGTCGCCTCGCACATTGATCGAGGCACGGTCCGCGAGCATCTCGTATTCCCGCACGATCCCCATCCCGCCGCGGAAGTGGCCGCGCCCACCGCTGTCGGGCGCAAGCTCGTAGCGACGGATACGGATGGGATAGTCGATCTCGACGGCTTCGACGGGAATGTTCATCGCGTTCGACGTGCCCGTGCTGATACCATCGGCGCCGTTGCCATGCTGAGTGGCGCCCATCCCGCCGCAGTAGCTTTCATAGAAGACGAAGCTCCGCCCCGTCCTCTGATCGACGCCGCCGAACGAGACGCCGGTCGGGACGCCGCAGGCCTGTGCACCAAGGCGCTCCGGAACCGCAAGGGCGAGAGCTCCCAGCACGACGTCTGCGACGCGATTGACCGTCACCGAGCGCGCGTTGACGGGCGCTGGATGGTGCGGGTTGAGAACCGTACCCTCCGGCACGTAGATCTCGATGGCGTCGGCGAGGCCGTCATTGAAGGCGATGTCGTTCGAGAGAGCGCACATCACGCAGTAGAACACTGTAGTCCAGGTTTTCGACAACGGAGCATTGAGCGGCCCAGTCACCTGCGGATCGGTGCCGGTGAAATCGAAGCGCAGGCGATCGGCGAGCACATCCAGGCAAACGCGGATTCCGACCGGACGCTCGAGATTGATGCCGTCATGATCCATGAAGTCTTCGAAGTGATAGCGTCCGCGCTTCATCGCCGAAATCTCTGCCAGAGCCTTGCGGCTGGTGATCTCGATCAAGGCCTCCATGGCCGCCTTGATGCTGGCGCCGCCAAAGCGTTCAATCAACCGGTGCATGCGGCGTTCACCGGTCAGAAGCGCCGCCTCCTGGGCATTCAGGTCGCCGAAGAAAATGTGCGCATTACGCACATTCGCTCGAATGAGTTTTTGCAACGTCTCATTGGGACGGCCGCCCTCGTAGAGCTTCATTGGCGGCAGGACGAGACCTTCCTGGTACAGCTCGGTGGCGCGTTGCGGATTCGATCCAGGCACCATACCGCCGACGTCGGTGTAGTGGATGATGCAGCCCGCGAACGCGATCAGCTCGGAGCCGTCGAATATCGGCAGAAAGAGCGCAATGTCCGGAAGGTGGCTGCCGCCCTGGTAGGGATCGTTCGTGATCAGGACGTCGCCTGGAACCAGTCCGGACTTCGGATACGCTTCCAGGCACGCGGCGAGCATGTACTTCATCGACCCGAGATGACCGGGAATGACAACCGGCTGGGCAACAATGCGCCCTTCCGCGGTAAAGATGGCGCAGGAGGCATCCTGCGCCTCCTTGACAACCTGCGAATAGGCCGAGCGGAGAAGCGTGATTTCGATCTCCTCGGTGAGCGCGGTCAAAGCGCTCGACAGGATGTCGAGGCGGTATGAGTCGAGACGAGCGAGGTCGCTCATGCGGCATCTCCAGCGCGGGTAATCAGCAGATTGCCGTAGGTGTCGCACTCGGCGTTCCAGCCGGGCGGCACAACGAGCGTTGAATCCTGGCCGGCGACAACAGCGGGCCCCTGCCAGCGATGGCCCGCTCGGATCGTGTCGCGGCTGTAGCACGGGCAATCGTCAACCGGCCGGCCGCGGAACCAGGTCCGCGCGCGCATGATCGGCTCAGGCGTCCCCTCGACCCGTTGCACGCGCCCGATGACCGTCAGCAATACGTTGACGATCTGCACCTCGCCTTCGGCGTGCCGCCGCCCGTAGAGTCTTTCGTGCTTCCTATGGAACGCTTCGATCATCTCCAGACGCGCCGCCTCGTCGAAGCCGTCCGAGGGAAGCGTTACGGTCAGCTCATAGGCTTGGCCGAGATAACGCATCTCGGCCGAGAGCGAGATCTCGATCGAGCTGGCCGGAATGCGATAGCTCTGTAGCGAGCGCTCCCCTTCCCAGCGCATCTCGTCAACGATAGCGGCGAGCTCCGCCAAATCGACCTTGCCGACCGAGGCGACGAAGGTACGGCGGAAATCGTAGCGAACATCGGCCGACAGCAACCCCTGGCTCGAGAGCAGACCGGGCGACGGCGGCACGATGACTTCGCGGATGCCGAGATCCTCGGCTAGTTCGACTGCATGAACGGGGCCCGAGCCCCCGGAGGGAATCAGGCAGAATTCCTGCGGATCGTAGCCCTGCTCGACTGAAACGATGCGCAGCATCTTGAGCATGTTCGCATTCGCGATCTCGACGATGGCGCCGCACGCCTCTTCCACGCTGATCGACAGCGGGCCGGCAAGATCGGAGTCGACGAGCTTGCGCGCGCTGGCGACATCGAGCGCCATTTTGCCGCCAAGAAAGTGGTCAGCCGGAATGCGATTCAGCAGCACGTTCGCGTCGGTGATCGTGACGCGCTTTCCACCCTTCGAGTAGCAGATGGGCCCCGGCACGGCGCCAGCGCTTTCGGGACCGACCTTGAGCACGTTGCCTTCATCCAGCCGCACGATCGAGCCGCCGCCCGCGCCGACCTCGGCCAGATCGACTGTCGCGGCACCTACGAAATAGCCGCCGCCGGTGAGCAGGCGCGACATGTTTACGCCCGTTCCGACTTCCTGGCCCGAGGCGAGACGGACCTGACCGTCTTCGATCAATCCGGCTTTCGCTGTCGTGCCTCCCATGTCGAAGGCGATGATATTCCTGCGGCCGAGCAGCGAGCCGAAATAGGCCGCCGCGATGACGCCCGCTGCAGGCCCCGACTCGACGATGCGGCACGGAAAGGTACTCGCTTCGGCGGCGGAAATGATGCCGCCATTCGACTGCATGAGTTGCAGCGGCGCCTTGAGCCCCGTGCCCTCAACTTCGGCCGACAGCCGGTCGATGTAATGGGATACGCGGGGTCCGAGATAACTGTTGACCACGGTCGTGCTCGCCCGCTCGTACTCCCGATACTGCGGATAGATGACGCTCGATCGCGATACGAAGCAACCCGGCAGCATCTCGCGAACAATGGCTTCCGCCCGCTTCTCGTGCGTGTCGTTCAGGAAGCTGAACAGGAAGCAGATCGCGATCGATTCCACTTCCGCGGTGGCGAGCCTCACGACTGCGCGGCGCACGGCTTCTTCGTCTAGCGGCTCGACCACAAGACCGTCCGCGCCGACGCGCTCCGGAATGCCGATCGTAAGCTCACGCGCGGCAAGCGGCGGCACCTTGCGGTAGGCTGCGTCGAAAAGCGCGTAACGCTTGTGTCTGCGGATCTCGAGGAGGTCGCGGAATCCTGAGGTGACCAGCAACCCCGTCCGCGCGCCTACACCCTGCAGGATCGTGTTCGACGCGACCGTCGTGCCGTGGATCAGCTGGACGACTCGGCCCAGATCGATCTGCAATCGTTCGTCGGATGCGGCGAGCCGCACCGCGTTCAGCACCGCCTCCGAGGGATCATCGGGCGTCGAGGGCACCTTCAAGGTTTGAATGAGACCGGATTCGCCGTCCTGAATGACCAAATCGGTGAATGTTCCGCCGATATCGACGCCGAAGCGATACACGCGCGATGTCTCCTTTTTCTGCCCAGGTCCGGGCATTGCAAACATGACGGCCTGGGCTGTATTTTTGAAATCAATAATCAGCATGAGGTCATTCAGCGTATGAATTTGGCCGGATTCGACCTGCGGCTTCTGCTCGTGTTCGACGCGCTAGTCCGCGAACGCAGCGTCACGGCAGCAAGTCAGCGGCTGGGGTTAACCCAGCCGGCAACCTCAAACGCGCTCAATCGACTGCGGCACCACCTGCGAGATCCGCTATTTCTGAAGAGCGGCAACGGCATGGAGCCCACGCCGCGCGCAGTAGCCCTGGCCGGCCCGGTATCGCAGGCGCTGCGACAGCTGGAAGTGGTCCTCGACCCGCCGATGATGCCGCCCGGCGGTAGCAAGTGGACATTTCAGATGGCGGTATCGGACCACGTATCGATCGTTGTCCTCCCGCATCTTGCCGAACGCATGGAGAAATTCGCGCCCGGCCTCGAACTGCGGCTAAAGAGCAAGGTCCTGCGCACCCTGCCCGACATGCTCGATTCAGGCGAGGTCGATCTGGCGCTCGGATACAACCCGAATCTTCCAAAACGCTTCAAATCCGAGTTGCTGTTCGAGGATCAATATGTCGCGCTCATGCGCGCTAGCCATCCGCTGGCGCGTGGGCTTTTGACACTTTCTCGCTTTGCTGCGGCACGCCACGTGCTCGTTCGCCCGTCCGGGGAAGCCGGAAGCCTTCTGGACCATTTGCTTGAGCGAAAACGGATAAAACGACAAATCAGCATGAGCGTCACCCAGGTCATCTCAGCATTGTTCCTCGTCGAGAGCTCGGATCTCGTCACGGCCGCATTCCGAAGTACGGCGGAATATTGCTTAGCTCGAAGTGGATTTGACGTTGTCTCCCGAACATTGCCGCTCGGACCTGTTCCGATAACGATGGTCTGGCACGCAGGCACAACTGATCACCCAGCCCACCGCTGGATGCGTGAACAGATTAGGGCAATCTGTCGGTCGCTTATTCAAGTGATACCTAAACAGGACGGTGATCGCGCGGGACCGTTCAAAAACAAACCGATCGAAACGAATTGATGCGCCAATCCCCGTCGCAATGTTCGCGGTTATCAGTTCTATTCTAACCTGCAGAACAAAACTAGCTTAAGCAAAAGCTGCGCGGTGTCATTCCGTACGCGTTGGCTATTAAGACTCTATGCTTATGGCTTGCTGGGTCAATGTCGGCTTTGGGCCAGGAGCGACGTTCGAGCAGCCCAAGCGATCGCCCCATTTCATGAGTGCGACGAAGCACGGCTCGGCGGCGTTGTTGACCCAGTTATGGATCGTCCCGCGCCGCACGAGAACATCCCCTGCTTGAAGATGATCTTGCCCGGCGCGGCGATGCTAATCCATCGAACCTATCATTCGTGATAGAGCGGTGACCGGGCCGAAAGACCTCCGTCGATTGTCAAGAATGTTCCGGAGGTGAAGGAAGAACGATCCGAGACTAGGAACGCCACCGCGTCGCCGATGTGTCGAGGTTCGGCAAACGGGCGGCTACCAATGATCTCCTCGAAACGGCTAGCATCCCCGAGCTCGGTCTTCGCGCGCTCTTTGAAGCGGTTGAGCTGTCGTTCCGTCCTCGTTGGGCCCGGGTGAATTCCAAGCACACGGACGCCATCTTGCAAACTGTGGGAGCCCAGTGCCTTCGTGAATGCGACAAGGGCCGCGTTACCAGCAGCGCCGGCCACGCCATCGAACGGCGGCCGCTCACCCGCGACACCAACGATATTGATGATAACGCCGCGCTTGCGTTGACACATCGCCACGTAGATGGGCCGAGCTACGTTCAGATAACCGAATAGCTTGAGATTCCATCCTTCGCGGAGTTTCGCATCGCTCACCGTTTCGAAGAGACCTTTAGGTATAGCACCCGCATTATTGACGAGAATGTCCACCGAGGCGCAGCCCTTCGCCAAATTCTCCGCCGCGGCCGGATCGGAAAGGTCTGCTACATGCGGCGTGACGGCGACGCTAAACTTCTTCGCGAGTGTCCTCGCCGCCTCTTCAATCGAGGTTTTTGTCATCGCCGCAATATCAAGGTGACAGCCTTCGGCAGCTAGCGACGCCGCGATGGCATAACCTATACCGCGCGAACCGCCTGTTACGAGGGCCCGCCGTCCTTTAAGTCCCAAATCCATTTCGTTTCTCCGCTACGCCTTCAATCAACTCGGCCTGAATAGGGTCTGTATGGACCGAAAGCTATCGACTTGATCCAAGGCCATCAGTGTCTCGACAAGTTCTTGCGTTTTCCCGCGTCCGCATACTGGCGCTATGAGGTCGACCGCCTTATCGCAGACTTCCCCATCGCTCATCGGGTTGTCCGGCGTGCCGAGGACCGCGTAAGTGCGACGCTCGACTTCGCGCCCATCGCGCAGGCTGAGGCGAATGATGGCTTGGCGAGAAGGCTTAGCGGCCGTGAGTTCCGCCGAAGGCACCGCTTCGATCCGTTTGCGCAGTTCGAGGACCCGCGGATCTTCCATTCGCTCCTCGTCATGGGAGGAACGGAAGGTCAGTGTGCCGTCCAGGAGCGTCACGGCCAGGAGATATTGGAGGCATATGTCAGGTATCGATCTGTTATCGACAATATGAAGTCTGTCGTCGGGCATTATCGCCACGAGCTTTTCGACGTCTTTCGCGCCTACTCGGTGTTGCCGCATCAGATAAACAAGCGAGTCGAGCGCGGCCTGGATTGGAGATCCAACGCACCACTTCTTGATGGACGTCTGCATGACTTCGTATCGCTCACCCAGCCCGTCGCTTAACTGACTAGGATCACCCTTCTCACCAAAGGCCTCGAGGAAGGAGCCCTTGCCGGTCATGACATCGCTCACGCCGTTAGCGCCCGCTGCCACGAAAAGGGCTGCAAAAACACCGTTGCGGGCGCCCATTCCGCCAAAGTCGAACGCCTTTTCGATGTGTTCGTGATCGCGGTTCCAGGAAGTCACACCGGACGCTTGCTGGGCGGCATAGGACAGAAGATAAGCCGCCTGCTCAGGTGACGGTCGGATCAGCGAGCCGGCGGCGGCGGCAGCGCCAAAGGTCGCCGCGATGCTGTGGGTACTGTGCCTGTGTGTTTTCGCGGGTCCGTATCCGAGGGCGATGGTCGCGCGTGTCCCGACATCATAGCCCGCCGAAACAGCCCGTATAACCGCAGCACCGCTGACATTGTTTTTCTCGCCGAGCGCAAAGGCGGCGGGAACGACCGAACACCCCGGATGAGACCTTGAGCGAAGATGGGAATCGTCAGTCTCGTCGGCATGACCGGCCATTCCGTTCGCCAAAGCAGCATCTGTCGCCGATGCCACGATGTCGGTACCTAAAACCGATGATTCCGCTCTGCTGCCGAGGCCTTGAACGAACGCAGCCGCGAATCTCCCGGGCTTTAACTGCGAGCCGGATATAATTGCTGCGACGGTGTCCAGAATGTGCAGCTTCGTCTTGTGGATGACCTCCTGCGGGAGCTCGGCAGAGGAGCTCTGGGCTATGTATCGGCTTAGTAGTGAGGTCGCATCGTCGGTCATCGTCTTGGCCTATGGAGTGAGTTCACTGCTGCGTAACGGCGACCCTAGCCGGCGACCTCGCCGCTATGCCGACCTCCGTCGACGGGAATAGCCGCGCCGTTCACATCCCGGCTCGATGGCCCGCACAGAAACCGAACCACGCCTGCGACGTTCTCAAGTGCGTTGAACCGGCCGCGCGGCTCCCGACTGCTGAGATACTCAGCCTCAGCCTCGGCCTCGGACACGCCCTTTTCTTTCATGAGTTTTTGGATGCCATTGTCGCTATGCGGGGTGCGCAGCGACCCGGGGCAGACGGCATTGCAGGTGATGTTGTCCTTGAGCAGTTCTTGAGCGACCGCCCGCGTCATCCCGATTAACGCGTGCTTCGCGGTCACGTAGTCGATGCGGTTTGCCACCGCGAGATACGAACGGATGGACCCAATGTTGACGATGCGCCCCCAACCGGCTTGGCGCATATGCGGGAGACTGTGCTTGATAAGATGGAACGGGGCTGAAATATTCACGGCAAGAGCTTGATCCCATTCGTCGTCTGGAAAACGTTCGACCGGCGACCGATGACGATAAACGGCGTTGTTGACGAGAATGTCCAGGGAGCCAAGTCGATCGATCGTGTCGTCGACAAGCGCTCGGATCTCGGCGGGTCGTTCGAGGTTGGCCGAATTATAAGCGACCTTCACGCCGGTTTCCTGGGCGAGAGTGCGCCGGCAGCGGTCTGCCTCTTCGGTGTCGGCAAGGCCACTCAACATCACATTGCAACCGTCGGCAGCAAGAGCGCTTGCGATCGCAAAACCCAATCCTTGCACCGACCCCGTCACAAGGACAGTCTTTCCCTTCAGCACGTCAAAGCCTCCTACGACGACACACTCGATGCAAACTGCCAGACGCGATTTATCAACTCTGCGCGCCCCAGCGCCGTATTGTCCGTCGCTCTACGGTCCTGAAGATCAGGTTTTCGACAATCAAGCCGATGATTATGACGGCAAGCAGACCGGCGAAGACTGCTGACGTATCCATCATGTTGCGGTTCTCAAAAATGAACCAGCCGATTCCGCCTTGGCCTGATGATACGCCGAAGACAAGCTCGGCGGCGATCAAAGTACGCCAGGCGAAAGCCCAACCGATCTTGAGGCCGGTTAAGATTGACGGAAACGCCGCCGGCACAAGGATCAGGCGGACGTATTTTATGCCTTTCAATTCAGCGTTTCGGCCGACCATTCGCAGCGTCGGTGACACGCCGAGAAAGCCAGAATGTGTGTTAAGCGCGACCGCCCATAGGACCGAGTGGACGAGAACAAAGACGATGCTCCCGCGCCCCAAACCAAACCAAATCAATGCAAGCGGAAGCAAAGCGATTGCCGGAAGCGGATTAAACATCGCAGTTAGCGTTTCCAATAAATCGGTGCCGATGCGCGTGTTTATTGCAATCACGGTCATTATAGCCGCCAGGGCGATACCGCAGGCATAGCCTACGAGCAATGTTTGCAATGAGGACCACACCCTCAGCGGAAGCGTACCGTCCTCACAATGCGACACGAAAGATCCGACTGTTTCAAGGAAGGTCGGAAACAAAAGCGGGTTGTCGAGATAACGCGCGTACGCTTCCCATATGATAATGAGACCAATAATAAGAAGACTTTTGCGAAGAGTCCCGCTGCCCCAAAGACGCTCTGTGACGGACAGACGCCTCACAACCTGCCCTACGCCGCCGCTAGTTGAAGGTTCATCGGTCGCGTAATGCTTGATGATTGGCTCATCCATGGCTCGCGTCCTCCCTCTGGGTCTCCTCAGAGAAAAGGAGGTCATTTATTTCTTGTTCGAGGCGCGTGGCGCCGCCTTCCTTGTGGTTTGCGGCTTCGACATTGTCCACGACCGCCTTAACCCGTCCTGGATGAGGGGACAGCAGAAGGATGCGATTGCCCACTCTGATCGCTTCAGCGATCGAATGAGTGACAAAAAGGACCGTGAAGCGTGTCCCTTCCCACAATTCCATCAACTCGTCCTGCATTCGCCGCCGCGTGAGAGCGTCAAGCGCGGCGAATGGCTCGTCCATGAGCAGAATGTCAGGCTCCATAGCCATGCCACGGGCAATGGCGACACGCTGCTTCATGCCTCCAGAGAGCGTATGCGGCAGAGCATCCACGGCGCGTGTCAATTTGACCTTCTCGATGTACGAGCGCGCACGCTCCTCCGCCGCATGGCGCGTCATTTTGCGCCCATGGATCAGCGGGAACATGACGTTCTCAAGTACGGACTTCCACGGAAGAAGTTGATCAAATTCTTGAAAGACCATCATCCGGTCGGCGCCCGGCTCTTTAACCGTTCGCCCTTTTATGCGGATCTCCCCTTCGTCCGGAAAGATATACCCGCCAACCGCTTTGAGCAGGGTTGACTTGCCGCAGCCAGACGGTCCCAGCAAAACGTAACGGTCCCCCTTCGCGACTTGAAAGCTAACGCGCCGTGTCGCTGTAACGAGCGAGTCCGGCGTCTTGTAGCGCAGAGTTACGTCTCTTACGTCAAGCAGCGCGTTATCGGCCGCTGGCGGCGCGCCTCGATCAGATACACTCATCTGGTGTCGCTTCCTCACTGGGCCTGAGCGCCGGCATCATTGTTGTTCGTGGCGAGCGGCGGAGATCGAATTCGACCCAAGCAGCCGGACCGAAGTAATCGAGATGAGTGCTTGATCGGGACATGCTGGATGGTTAGCCAAGCCAGGCCTTTCGGACGCCGGCTAATGTCCCATCTAATTCTATCTGGTCTATCCAGATGTTGACGAAGTCTTGAAGGGTGCGATCCTCGCGTCGCATAAGAATCGCGACGTGAACGCGGTGGAAGACATTTTCCGGCGCCATTGCGGTCAGCAGCGGATTGACGCGGCTCAGATACACGGCCGCGGTCGAATCCTGCACCTGGGCGTCGACCTTGCCCGCAAGCAAATCGGCGGTCGCCAGCTTGTTGCTCGGGTATCCGACGGGCGTCGCTTCCTTGAATTCGGCGTTAGCGAAACGGTCGTTCAAACCGCCGGCGTTGAAGGCGATGCGAGTGCCCGGCTTATCGAGATCGGCTAACGACCCAAATTTCTCTCTGTCGGCCGTGCGAATCATGAGCAGCTTCCCATAGCTCATATATGGCTTGGAAAAGGTAGCGACTCGCGCTCGCTCGAACGTCCTGCCCATGCCGGACATGGCGAGATCGAACTTGTCGGCCGAAAGATCGTCCAGCATGGTGCCGAATGTCATTTTCACGAAGTCTATTCTAACGTTGAGCGCTCGCCCTAAGGTCGCGAGCAAGTCCATGTCGATGCCTTTAAGCTGGCCGGCTTCATCCCGCATGCTGAAGACGGGCGTGTCCATCGTCGTGCCGACGCGGAGGATGCCCGCCTCCAGAATTTGTTCCAACCGATCGTTCATGCGCCGAAACCTTAAACGGCCCATCAGTTGCCGTTAAGTCCCGCCCCCTCATCAAAGAACAAGTCCTTCCAGGACTTCGGTTGGGCGTTGACGGCTCCATTTCTATGCATGAACGTGGCGAGCCTTTCGAAACGATGCGGGTCGGCGGTGAAATTAACCGCGGTCTTATCTTTGATAAGTTGCTCGATCCATTCGACGCCGTGTTTGTTTGGCTCGCGCTTGATGTAGATTTCAGCAGCTTCGTGTGGATTGTCGCGAATAAAGTCCATGGCTTCCATTAGCGCGGCCTTGACCGCAGCGAAGGCCTTCGGATTCTGCGAGTGAAATTTTTCAGTGGAGGCAAAGACGTTTAAGGTGCCGTGCCCGCCGAGAACATCGTCCAGGCTGAGGACTTGCCGTGCCTTGCCAGTTGCAAGAAGATCTTGCGTGAACGGCGGCACGACGACTGCCGATTTGACTTCCGTTCCGCCGGAGGTCAACGCCGACATGATCTCAGCGTAGTTCAATGGAACGCTGACAGCATCGAATTTAAAGCGCTGATCCCAGCCGAATTTCTGCTCGGCGGCCATTTGCATCATGATCGCATAGCTGGAGATCTTTACCGTCGGCATCGCAATCCGGTCCTGCGGGCCAAAGTCGGAGATCGACTTGATGCGAGGGTCAATCGTGACCAGCACCGGCGGAATCTCTGAGCCGGCAATTACGCCGCGGATGGCTTGCGCGCCCCGCGTCTTGTTCCAAAACAAAACGAGGGCCGGACCCGGAATTTCGCCGACGTCGGAATTCCCCGAAATAAGAGCGTCGTTCATCGCGCCGCCGTTCGTGACCACATTGAAGATCACCTTCGGATTCGCGATCCCGAGTTGCTTGGCATGTTTCTCGATGAGCTGCTTGTCGACAGCCACATAGGTGGGAAGAAATTGAAGACCGATTGAACCGATGACGCGGACCTCGCTTGTCTCGGCGAGCGAAGGCGTCGGCCGCAACAGGCAAATCACGACAGTGAGCGCAATGATAATCTGGTGGAGTATCGTTATCGGGGCGCCTTGCTTTTCGCAATGGATGCCGATGCAGTCATTATTATGGATCAAGTTGTGCCTCCCCACGGTAACAAGTCTGGCGCGCCCTCCGGATGACGCAGCAGCTTCTATTGTTGTCTTGCTAACGGCGCTGCGCTAATGATGTCCAATCGATTTTATGCTCCAACATATAAGTATTTTCGATAAGCCAATGAGAGCTCTCCCCTCTATTCGCCAACTCGAAGTTTTTGTTGCGGTTGCGAAGACGGAGAGCTTCAGCCGCGCAGCCGAACTGACGCATATGTCGCAATCGGCACTCAGCCAAGCCATCTTGGAGGCTGAGAAGACACTTGGAACAAGACTTTTCGAAAGGTCAAAACGGACGGTTCGTTTGTCGAGAGCCGGCAGGAATTTTCTGCAGCGGGTCGAGCAGGTCTTGGCCAACTTACATAGCGCGGTCGCCGAGGCGCGAGAGGATGCAAATCCAGCGAAAGGCAGGGTAGCAATTTCATGTCTGGCGCTCGTGGCCGCACGCGTGTTGCCGGCAAGCATTCAGGAATTCAGGTCACGCTATCCAGAAGCTTCGGTCACGGTTAGAGACGATTTCATGGAAGACCGTGTTGCCGAATGTCTAATACGTGGCGAAGCTGATCTGGCCGTTTCCGCGCTTCCAAAACCTGAAGACAGCGTCTCGTTTCAACCACTTTTCGAGGAACAGTTTTACTTTATTGCTCCGCTCAAGCACCCGCTCGCATCACGCAAGCGCATCACATGGCGTGATCTTGCCGATGTCGATTTTGTCGGACTGCCTACCACTTCGAGTGTACGCATGTTGGTCGACAAGGCCCGGACGCAGGCCGGCACATTTCGGGAGACGATTTACCAAGTCGGTAGGGTAACATCCGTCGTAGAAATTGTCGCGCAAGGTGGCGGCGTATCCGTTGTACCGGCGTTGGCTCTTTCAGACCGTGCATTGCGCGAGCAGGTTCGCTCGGTGCTGATCACTGGACCTACGGTGGAGCGGACGATCGGAATTATGCGGCTTCGCGGCCAAGCCTTGTCGGCAACCGCAAGTGAGTTCCAGCGGCTACTGGTCTCTACGGTCGGCCGTAAGCAGCTTGAGCAGGTGCCAGGGCTTAAAGTGGTCGTTTCAGAATTATAGCCTGCCGATCACCATAAACGTTGCGCTCTTTGTTCCTGTGGCAACAGGACCCGGCGCCGACTTCGGAAAGCCGATCGACAAGGGCGCGCTCTACAAGCTCCTCAACAACAGGGTCTATATCGGCGACGCTGTCCACAAGGGCACGGCCTATCAAGCCATGGCGGATTGACTTTCTCGATCGTCCAACCGAGGGCGCGCTCGATGAAGTTGAGCAGCGCCGGAGCGGCAGCCGATTTAGCGGCGACCGCAAACGGCACCCGATCCAGGACCTGCTCGGCGTACTTTGACCGCCAGTAAGTGCTCGGACGCGTCCATTCCGTCGCCCCGGCGGACAGCTCATCGTAATCGTAATCATCGTCAAAAGCCGGCAGGTGCGAGGCTTTGCCCTTTCGCGGTTGACGCTTGACCCAAGCGGGTGGCGGCGATGGAAGTTCAATCCAGCCTTTGCTCTTCTGGTAGTCTTTGACCGTTTTCGACAGCAGTTTGCGAACGTGGGCTGCTGAGTGATATGGCTCGCCGTGGCTGTACGTTCCGGTCGGCTCGATGTGGCAAAGCGAAAGCGCCACGTATAGCGCTGCCCACGCCAGACGGGGGTCAATGTCCCAAAGCGCGAGCGTTTCTTTCACTGCGGCAAGCGAAACACATTCGAGTGGGTGCGCGACAAGAGCAAGCAGCGTGCCGGGCCACGCCGCGTCGGGCGGACCGTGGCGGATGTCGGCCGCCAATCCGCGCGCGGTATAGATAGAAGTATGCCAAGGCAACTGGGATTCGGGCATCCAGAACTGACCGCGATACTCTGGGGCACTCGCTGCGCGTTTGAGCGTGTCGCGTGCCCAGACGAGATCGGCTTCAGACCGCCCGACACGGAATCGGAGAGCGACGGCCGCCGCCGCGGCAATGGCGCCGCGCCGCATGCCGGCGGTTTCATCTTCGTCTGGTTTCGTGAAAAGGTCGGGCCGGTCGAGCTTGCGCGCCAACGCGAGCGCAGCATCAAGGGCGCTTTCGCCGTCAAGCTTGTCTTGCTCGAATGTCTTTTCGGCCCATGTCCAGAGGTTTCCTTCCTGCAGGCTCTCGGTTGCCTTCTGCAGCTTGGCCACGTTTTCCGGTTTGGACGCTGACGGACTGATATGAACGACTTCGACGGTTTCCGGCTCGTCCGCGATACCGCCACCGTGGGGCCGTGCGACGTAGTTCGCCGGGTCAGCCAGCTCTTCCCATTCGGCCGCTTGCTCGGCCATGGCTGCTCGGCCCTCTGGGATCATCCACTTTCACCGACAATGCCGAGACCTTTGCCGCCGCGGCGACTGCCGATGATTTCCGGCTGCTGCAGAAAGTATTGGTCTGGTTTCAGGCGGAAAAGACGACCCCGAACCAGAACATCCTGGCCGGTGAGCTTCCTGCGGAGCAACGCATTCGCTTCGCCGACCTTCTTGGCTGGCCGAGCGACTAGCGGCCGTACGGAGGCAAATCGGAAAACGCCCTAGTAACAGGCGTATTTGATCGGACAGCAGCCCGCGGAGAGATTCGGTCGACTCAGCGGCTGGCGGAGGGAGAGGGATTCGAACCCTCGATACGGTTTCCCGTATACACGCTTTCCAAGCGTGCGCCTTCAGCCACTCGGCCACCCCTCCTCACCAGCTCACAAGCGCCCGTCTTCAGAAAGACGTGCGAGGCACACATTTGCGCCCTCGGCCAACCGGCCAACTTTCACCCGCTAGCTCATGACGGCGTACGGCTGATTTTGCAAGCCAAGACGCGGACTTGCCGCGCGACGAAAGCGCGGCTCCCCGGTCGCAAGCGGGCGGCACTATAGCCGCAGGTCGACGGCACACAACCCGCCCTGCCACTCTTTCCGGCCCATCCTGAGCGATCGCACAATCTGCATATTTATGTTCTGTTTACAGATTGTTAGACCAGAGTAGAAAACGCCGCACAAAACGCGTATTCAAAGTCAGCGCCGCATGTTCGAGCCAGGCGCCCGGGCAATCGAGAAACGCAAACCATGAGCGACGGATCCGCGCTGCACCTGGTGCTCACGGGCGACCCCGCCCTGTTCGCCATCGTCGAGCTGTCGCTGCTGGTCAGCCTGAGCGCCGTGCTGCTGGCGGCCGTGATCGGGGTGCCGATGGGCGCCGCGCTGGCGCTGACCCGCTTTCGCGGGCGGGAGATCGTCATCGTCGCGCTCAACGCGATGATGGGCTTGCCGCCGGTCGTCGTGGGGCTGGCCATTTTCCTCACTCTCTCCCGCTCGGGCCCGCTCGGCGCGTGGGGCCTCTTGTTCACGCCGCAGGCCATGGTGATCGCGCAGACGGTGCTGGTCGCCCCCATCATCGCGGCGCTGTCGCGGCAGACCATTGAAGATCTGTGGGTCGAGTACCGCGAAGAGCTCGCCGCCATGAATGTCGGTCCGTTGCGGCGGGTGGCCACGCTCATCTGGGACGCGCGCTTCTCGCTGGTGACGGCGCTGCTCGCCGGTTTCGGCCGCGCCGCGGCGGAGGTCGGCGCCATCATCATCGTCGGCGGCAACATCGACGGCTTCACCCGCACCATGACCACCGCGATCGCGCTGGAGACCTCCAAGGGCGATCTGCCATTGGCGGTCGGGCTTGGCATGGTCTTGATCGCCATCGTCGTCGCCATCAATGCGCTGGCCTGGGGCGTGCGCCGCTCGGCCGAACGCGTGGCGGGATGACCATGCGCGCACCGTCTACCGACCTCCCGATCACGCTTGCAGACGCCTCGGTCCTCGCCGGGCAGACCACGATCCTCGACCGGCTGAACATGTCTTTTTCGGCCGGTGCACCGTCGGTGCTGATCGGGCCGAACGGCTCGGGCAAGACGACGCTGCTGCGCGTGGCCATGGGGCTGATCCCGTTGACGCGCGGCCGCATTACCTGGGCTGGCCGCGAAGAGGCCGCTCCTGAGCGGCGCGCCATCGTGTTCCAGCGGCCGGCGATGCTAAGACGCAGCGCCGGCGGAAATGTGCGTTACGCACTGGCCGCCGCGGGCGTGCCGCGCGCCAGGCGCCACGAGCGCGCCGCCGAACTGCTGAAGCTGGTCGGGCTCGAAGGGCTCGCGCGCCGTCCGGCGCGGCGGCTGTCCGGCGGCGAGCAGCAGCGCCTTGCCCTGGCGCGTGCGCTCGCGCGCGATCCGGCCCTGCTGTTTCTCGACGAGCCGACCGCAAGCCTCGACCCCGCCGCCATCAAGGCGATCGAGGACATCATCCGCTCGATCAGCGCGCGCGGCGTGAAGGTGATCATGTCGACGCACGATCTCGGACAAGCGAAACGATTGGCCGGCGACGTCACGCTGCTGCATCGCGGACGGCTGATCGAACATGTGCCGGCGGACGACTTCTTCAATGCGCCGCGCACGGAAGAAGCCGCCAAGTTCATCGCCGGCGAGTTGCTGGTTTAACGCGACAGAAGAAAAGAGTGAGGATTATCATGCACACACGCCGCACAGTCATCGCCGCGCTCGCGCTCGGCGCCATCGTCGCGACAGCACCGCTCGCGCAAGCACAAGACAAGTCGATCGTCGTCGCCTCGACGACCTCGACACAAGATTCGGGACTGTTCGAGTATCTGCTGCCGATCGTGAAGCAGAAGCTCGGCATCACCGTGAAAGTCGTGGCGCAAGGCACCGGCCAGGCGCTCGACACCGGCCGCCGCGGCGATGCCGACGTCGTCTTCGTGCACGCGCGTTCCGCGGAGATGAAGTTTCTGGCCGAAGGCGAGAGCACCAAGCGCTATCCGGTGATGTACAACGACTTCGTGCTCATAGGGCCGAAGAGCGATCCCGCCGGCATCAAGGGCATGAAGGATGTCGGCAAGGCCTTCACCACCATCAAGGACAAGCAGGCCTCCTTCATCTCGCGCGGCGATCGCTCCGGCACGCATATTGCCGAACTCAATCTCTGGAAGGAGTCCGGTATCGACATCGAGAAGGACAAAGGGGCTTGGTACAAATCGATCGGCCAGGGCATGGGCGCCGCGCTCAACACGGCGGGCGCGGGGAACGCTTATGTGCTCTCCGACCGCGGCACCTGGATCAACTTCAAAAACAAGGGCGATCTGGAAATACTGGTCGAAGGCGACAAACGTATGTTCAACCAGTATGGGGTCATGCTGGTGAATCCGGAGAAGCATCCGAACGTCAAGAAGGACCTCGGCCAGCAGTTCATCGATTACCTGGTCTCGCCGGAAGGGCAGAAGGATATCGCCAACTACAAGATCAATGGCCAGCAGTTGTTCTATCCGAATGCGAACGATCCGGGCGCGTGATCATCACTGCTGTCATCGCCCGCGAACGCGGGCGATCCAGTAATCCCGCTCATCTGCAAATGCATGGAAGTTCTTCAATGGCGCGTCGTTGGCTACTGAATGCCTCGCGTTCGCGGGGCATGACAGCATCAGTTGCTGGAGTTCTATTCACTATCATCATCGGCAGTCTCACCATGTCCCCCGCCCATGCCGACACGATCCACCTCTATTCCGCCGGCAGTTTGAGGGCGGCGCTGACCGATGTCGCCAAAGCTTATGAGGCCAAGAGCGGCAACAAGGTCGAAGCCACGTGGGGCGCCTCGGGGCTGCTCAAGGACAAGATCGCCGGCGGCGCCAAGGCCGACGTGTTTACGTCGGCCAATATGCAGCATCCGCAGGCGCTGCATGACGCCGGCAAGAGCGGGCCGCTGCTGCTGTTCGCACGCAACACGATGTGCGCGCTGGTACGGCCTGGCCTCGCGGTCGATACGGCGAACCTGCTCACGCGCATGCTCGACCCGAACGTGAAGCTCGCCACCTCGACGCCGAAGGCCGATCCGGCCGGGGACTATGCTTACGAGGT
>Ga0310811_10001819_pt1 | contig 26502 bp, 20 predicted proteins | sample YCmetagenome_FD_207642 | JGI IMG/M metagenome (GOLD analysis project Ga0310811, IMG submission 207642) | Soil microbial communities from experimental microcosm in Duke University, North Carolina, United States - YC | ecosystem: Engineered > Artificial ecosystem > Soil microcosm > Unclassified ... | reverse complement strand
TGGTATTGGGTAATGGCTGTTGGAACTTCCACATCAGTTTTTCCCACTCCTGTACTTTTGGGTTGGATGCGTCCATGGCAGCCTTTCTTTCGAAAGAAAAACTATCGTCGGTCTCCATGATCATGAACATTCGGTTGGCGAACCGGTATATCTCCATATCGGTAATTCCCGAATCGCTGATGCTTGCTTTTATCTCGGGCCATACATCCTCGTGGTAGGCCTCGTATTCAGCTATCAATAACGGGTCGTCCTGCAGGTCGAGTGCCAGGCAATATCTTTTCATATTTTATTGCAATACTAATTCAACAACAGGGATATCGTACCGTGGTTTGTTTTTTGGCAGCGCCAATGTCAGGTCATTATCACCCGAAGCCTCGTATTTCAACTCCGAATAATCATTCAAAAACTGCGCGTATTTTACTTTGCCTTTATACCCGGGCAACTCGAGTTTGCCGTTTGCCGGGTACTCATATAAATGAACATATAATCGTTTTGTCTTCGGATTATAAGTCAGTTTGGTATTATCCGGCACCTTGAAAGACTCAGGGGCGTAAGTGCAATCGTAGATCGCTTTGTTGTTGGCATGCATCCAGTACGCCATGCTATCAAGCGCGTTGGTGGCGCGGTAGTCAAACTCGCCGCGGGCGGTTGGGCCCACATTCAATATCAGGTTGCCGCCATTGCTGACCGACGTGATCAGCAGATCGAGCAGTTGGCGATGAGTTTTCCAGGTGTTCTCATCGCGGTAATAGCCCCACGAGCCGGAGAAGGTTTGGCAGGTTTCCCAGGTTTTACCTTTATATTTTTCAAGTTCTTTGGTGCTTACCTGTTCAGGGGTTACAAAATCGGCGCCATCGCTATAATCTTCAAGACCTAAACGGTTATTTACGATAATGCCGGGTTGTAACTGGCGCACCATCTTCAACAGGTTTACGGCGTCCCAATCCTTATCGCGCTTGCCGTGTTTGGCCCCCTTGTCCCACGACCAGTCCAGCCATAAGATGTCGATCTTTCCATAATTGGTCATCAGCTCCCGCACCTGGTTCTTCAGGTACTGGCGGTATTTGTTCATATCACGGCCCTTGTTCAACTTATCGTAATTGGCTTGGGTGGTATCCAGTTGGGTTAAGGGGTGGGCATCGTCCATAGTATAATCAGGATGGTGCCAGTCGAGCAGTGAGTAGTAGAAGCCAACTTTCAAACCTTCGGCGCGGAAAGCCTGTACGTATTCTTTCACCAGGTCGCGTTTGGCTTTGGTATTGGTGGCTTTATAGTCGGTGTATTTTGAATCGAACAGGCAGAAACCCTCGTGGTGCTTGGTAGTCAGCACGGCGTACTTCATCCCGGCCGCTTTGGCTTCGCGGGCCCATTTATGCGGATCGAAATGATCGGGATTATACATATCAAAATACTTTTGATATTGTTCGTTGGTCATGTGCTCGTTATGCTTCACCCATTCATGCCGGGCGGCCAACGAATACAAGCCCCAGTGGATAAACATGCCGAAGCGGGCGTCGGTCCACCATTCCATACGCTTCTTTTTTTGTTCGGGCGTTTCGCTGCCTATCCTTTTCTTTTGAGCGGTTACTGATGAGGTGATAACCGATGCAAGTAATACAATGAGTGTGAGCTTTTTTAACATAGGTTGATGATTAGTGGCCTGCGACCTGTTCTATATTTTTGACCCTGATATTGGTCAATGCGAAATAAAGTATATAAGCAAAACAAATGATGGGCACCAGGTAGGCTACACGGATGCTGGTAGCATCCGAAACGCGGCCCAGCACAAGCGGTATTACCGCACCACCTACAATGCCCATAATGAGCAGGGACGACCCTTTCTTGGTTTTTTCGCCGAGGCCCCGGATACTTAACGAGAATACCGTTGGGAACATGATGGACATAAAGAAAGGAACACCCATGATAGCGTAAACCGCCATGCGCCCATGCAGGGTAAACGCCAGTGCTAACAGTAAACAGTTGATTATACAATAGGTGATCAATATTTTAACAGGCGATATAAAGCGCATGGCCACGCTGCCGATAAATCGACCTGCCATAAAACCGCCCATGGCAAGGCTTAGCATGGCTGCGGCATCCTTATCGGTAATAGCGGCTGAATAATTTGAAAATCTTATGAAAAAGCTGGTTATAGCCGCCTGTGCACCTACATAAAAGAAAATACCGCCAACACCCAGCATCAGGTTTCTTTCTTTAAAAACCGAACCCCATGTTACGCGAACATCATCATTAGCGTTATGCTCTTTTATGTCCGGCAGATCGGTACGCCATATAAGTGCGGCAATTGACAGGACAAGCAGGCCTATCACAATATAAGGTATTTTCACAGCATCCGACTCGTGCTGTAATTGCTGTGGCGTTAATGCTGCAATTTGTACTTTGGTTAATGCTTTATCTGAAAGAATAAACAAGCCGCCGATTAGCGGCGCTATCGTAGCCGCCACGCCGTTAAATGACTGGGCGAGATTGATGCGAAATGTGGCTCCTGCGGGGTCGCCCAAATTATTGATATAAGGGTTGGCTGCCGTCTCCAGTGTGCCGCAGCCGCTCGCCATAATAAACAAGGCAAAAAGGAAGAATGCATAGGTGCGGCTGCCTGCTGCGGGATAGAAAAGAAACGCGCCAATAGCGAAAACCAGCAAACCAAATACGATACCTTTTTTATATCCATACTTGTGTATCAGCAAGCCCGCGGGTATGGCCACAACAAAATAGGCTAAATAAAACGCCGAATCAACAAAGGCCGACTGGAAATCAGTAAGCTGGCAGGCAATCTTAAGATGCGGAACCAGGATCGAATTGAGGTTAAGCGCAATTCCCCATAAAAAGAACAGCGACGTAACAAGCGCAACGGCGTAAATACCGGTTTTTTTGGTCATAATAGGTTTTAAATAAGTTCGCCCTTTTCGCCGCGCTTTAACTTCCCGTCACAAGGTTGATCTGTGAATAATTGGTTAATACAAAGAAATAAATATAGCGGGTTTAAACTTTTATTTTATTATCAAAATATTAAGCTATTTTGGCATAAAATAAGCTAAAAAATCTTTTTTAATGTATTTGGTTTATAATTATGAGGCCTCAGCTACTAAAAGTTCCGCATCAGCCTTTAACCTCGTTCAGCGTGAGGCAGGACAAGGTACCGTATATTAACAACAAATGGCATTATCATATCGAGGCCGAGCTGATCTATTTTAAAAAAGGGAGCGGCACACAATTTATTGGCGACCATATCGAGAATTTTAAAGAGGGCGATGTAGTGCTTGTGGGTTCGAACCTGCCGCATTACTGGCGTTTTGACGATGCATATTTTGAAGCGGGCAGCGACGCCCACGCCGACATACTGGTGGCACATTTCCGGGAAGATTTTTGGGGTTCGCATTTTTTGGGCTTGCCGGAGAATAAGGGCATCAGGGTGATGCTTGAGAAAGCAAAACGGGGGTTATGTATAACTGGTGAAACGGGGGGATTAGTAGCCAGGCTTCTGGGGCAAATGTTACAGGCCGAAGGAACACGCCGGATAATGCTGCTTGCTGAAGCGTTAACCATAATTGCAGAGGGAAACTTTGAGATGCTGGCCTCGTTAGGTTTTAATAATGATTTTAAGGAGGCAGAGAATGAACGCATCAACGCCATTTATGATTTTACACTGGCCAATTTTAAACGGCCGATAACAACGGAAGAGATAGCGGCGGTGGCTAATATTAGCCCGCATTCGTTTTGCCGGTATTTTAAATCAAGGACGGGGAAAACGTATTCACAGTTTATTAACGAGATTAAGGTGGGACATGCCTGCCGGCATTTAATAGAGGATAAGATAAGTGTGAAGCAGATATGTTTTGAAAGCGGCTTTCAAAATTTTGCGAGTTTTCATAAATATTTTAAAATGACGACGGGAAAAAGCCCGTTGCAGTATCAGAAGCAGTTTTTGGCTGCGGGGTGATGGGTTCTTATAACAAACTATATCACATTGATCGCAGCGAAATGTATTATACGCCGTTTCGGTAATGAATGTGCTTTTCGCTAAATACAAACATCACCCCGCTCAATTGGCGCGGAGCCTGTTACTTTTGGCTTGATCCAAAAGTAACCAAAAGATCAAGTCAGCGCTAATGGCTTCTTTGCCGCACGGGCCTTAAGCACACAATAAAACTGAACCTAAGGTTGGAAATTGCTGCCCATGGCTACCCTGTCAGTTCATCAACCGGCAGGGCAACATTTTCAAAACCTTTACAGCCGCACCGCCCTTATGTTCTGTTTTATTTTTGGCCGAAGCACAGAGCGCTGACCGATATACAAAAATATTTCTTATTTTAAATGGCGAAACTCCTCGAGCATCCGAAAACAACCAACTTCGAAATTCCGTAAATTCTGATTGAAACAATAACGTCCTTATATTCACCCTACCAACTAATCACAAATCTCTAATCACCGATCACAACCTAAAGCATACTTACCTTATTGGCATACCTATCAAGGTATTCGCGGGGCGAACTGCCCATGACGCTTTTGAATACGCGGTTGAAGTTGGTGATGCTGGAGAAACCGCATTTGTAGGCCACCACGGAGATGCTTTCGTATTTGTTGCCCGTGAGTTTTTTGCAGGCTTCGTTAATGCGCATTTCGTTGAGGAAGGATACGAAGGTATGACGGGTGTGTTTTTTAAAATAACGGCAAAATGCCTGGGGGGTCATGCAGGCTTCGCGGGCAACATCATCCAGCGTGATGGCACGGGCGTAGTGCTGCAGGATATAATTATAAATATTGCTGATACGTATGCCTTCCGCTTCGTTAATACTTTGAGACAGGCCAAAATCCGACAGGTGTCCTGGCTTTACCGGCATAGAGCTGAGGATACGCATCATCTGCAAAAACTGGATCAGCTGGTCGGACCCTTTTGAGCTTTTGATATCGAGCATTGCCCTGGATATCTTGGCAACATATTCCGGCGGCAGTTTAAACCCTAATTTATGCTGAAGGATGAAATCTTTAAAAGCCTTCATTTCGGGCAATTCAAACATTGGGGCCATTGCGCCGTTGGGGTCGAAAAATACCGTAAGCGCTTTGATGGAGAGTTTACTTTCAGTTTGAAAATATTCGGGGTTGCTTTTAAAAAGATGGGGCTGATCGGCACCGATAAAGTAGACCTCGCCAGCTTTAAAAGCATGCATATTATTGCCCGCTATCAGTGTGCCTTCGCCCTGCTGTATCCAGGTTACCTGCGCCTCCTTATGGCGATGCAGATGCGGGTAAAAATGCGGCATATCCTCTTCCTGTACGATGACGCTTTTGTCGTGGGCAACGGGAATAGTGAACTGCAATACCTTCATCAGGAAAAAATATTAAGCAAATATTAACAAACTAAAGATTACAATACGAATTTAAGGTTAATATATTGCATCCACGGGCAGTCTTTGTGTCCATTTGACACTGGCTATTGCCTAATAATCAATTATTTAACCTTTGTTATTGATGATCAGGGCAGTTACAACCGCTATTTAAAGAGTTTTAAAACGATGCACTACATTTGTCAAATAACCGTTACATTTACATTAGTATTCTACCGATACTAAAAACAGTCTGATACGGGGGGCATGATCTTACGGTGTGCCGGGGAGGTGATTCCCCTCAACTATATCTAAAAACGGAAGGCGCTTCGACCACTTAGGTCGGGCGCCTTTTTATTTGCCTCAACCTAAATCCCTCTCCAATGGAGAGGGACTTTCAATTTTGCCTGAATCACAGATAAGAACTAACTACCTTTTTATGGCGCACTATTACCAGGCGAAAATATGGTAAGCATTGGTAAAAATTAACGAAAGGCAATCATCCGAATTAATCTATTTTTACATTCAGATACAATATACCCGGATGAAGAATTATACAAAATTAACGTTATTGCTATTTACCGTTGTTGCATGCGGTTCCAACCTTTTGGCACAACAAAGGGATTACCCGATACAGCCAATACCTTTTACAAGTGTACATGTAAACGATAATTTCTGGGAGCCGAAAATGGAGGTGAATGCCTCGGTAACTATTCCGTATGTGCTGGCGCAGTGCAGAGCTCATGGCCGGGTGGACAATTTTTTACGGGCGGCAAAATTGCAAAGCGGCGATAGGCTGAGCGACTTTCCATTTGACGACACCGATATATATAAAGTAATAGAAGGCGCGTCGTACGCTATGCAGGTAAAAAAGAACCCTGCGTTGGAACGTTCTATCGATACACTGATCAGTATCATTGGGGCAGCGCAGGAAAAAGACGGATACCTGTATACTTTCCGTACCGTAAACGCAAAAAAACCGCATGAATGGATAGGCAGTAAACGCTGGGAAAATGTAGAAGTATTAAGCCATGAATTATACGATGCAGGCCATTTGTACGAAGCGGCCGTGGCGCATTACCAGGCTACCGGCAAACGCACACTGCTAAACATCGCCTTAAAAAATGCCGACCTGCTGGTGGCAACCTTTGGCTATGGCAAGGAGGAAAAATATCCGGGGCACCAGATAGTGGAAATAGGATTAGCGAAACTTTACCGGGTGACCGGAGACAAAAAATACCTGGACCTGGCAAAATTTTTCCTGGATATACGCGGGCCAAAAGGAGATGCTTACAACCAGGCTGATAAAAAAGTGGTTGACCAGCACGAAGCCGAAGGGCATGCCGTACGGGCCGGCTATATGTATACCGGTATGGCCGACGTGGCCGCCCTTACCGGGAATGAACAATACCTGCATGCCATTGACGATATATGGAATGACGTGGTTTCAAGCAAACTATATATAACCGGCGGCATCGGCGCTACCAATGCAGGCGAAGCGTTCGGCGAGCCTTACCAGCTGCCTAACATGTCGGCTTATGCCGAAACGTGTGCAGCCATTGCCAACGTGTACTGGAACAGCCGTATGTTTTTGCTGCACGGCGACTCGAAATATATCGATGTGCTGGAACGTACATTGTACAACGGCCTGCTTTCGGGGGTTTCGCTTAGCGGCGACCGTTTCTTTTACCCTAATCCGCTGGCTTCCATGAACCAGCATCAACGCAGCGCCTGGTTTAGCTGTGCCTGCTGCATAAGCAACATCACGCGGTTTTTGCCTTCGGTACCGGGTTATGTGTATGCGAAGGATAAGAATAACCTGTACCTGAACCTTTATATGAGCAATGCAAGCAATATTACGCTTGCAGGCGGCAGGCTAAGCCTGATAGAAACAACGGATTACCCATGGAACGGAAATATAGATATTATTGTAAACCCGGAAAGGAAATTTGATTTCATATTACGTCTGCGGATCCCCGGTTGGGCGCAGAATAAGCCGATAACCGGCAATCTTTACACGTTTGAGGATAAGCAAGCCCAACCGGTTGTGATACGCATTAATGGTAAGGCTATAAAATATACAACCGAAAAAGGGTACGCTGTTTTGGAACGCAATTGGAAAAAAGGCGATAGAGTAACGATGAACCTGCCCATGCCCACCCAAAAGGTAATGGCCAATGCACAGGTAAAAGACGACCGTAACCGCTTCGCCTTTGAGCGCGGGCCTATAGTTTATTGCCTTGAGGGCCCCGATAATAAAGATAGCCTGGTGCAAAACATCACCATCGATAAATCGGCGATAGTAAGTACAACTTTCAAACCTGGTATGCTGAAGGGTGTGGAAGTTATTACCGCCCAAGGGAAAAGTACCCGGCGGCAGCTGAACACCGATGTACTGCTTGAAACCGATCAAAAAGTGACGGCGATCCCCTACTATGCCTGGGCCAATCGCGGGCCAAGCGAAATGACCGTTTGGATACCTTATGAAGCATCGGCAGCAAGGCCGCAGCCTGCGCCAACCATTGCCAGCACAAGCAAAGTGACTGCATCGGTAAAAAACATGCGGATGTGGAAAGCGCTGAATGATCAGTACGATCCGGAAGATTCAAAAGACGCCAGCGCACCTTACCTGCATTGGTGGCCAAAGCAAAATACCACCGAGTTTGTGCAGTACGACTTTGACCAGGAGCACACAGTTTCCGAATCAAAAGTGTACTGGTTTGATGACGGCCCGTGGGGAGGATGCCGCATACCAGCTTCGTACAAAATTTATTACAAAAAGGGCGAAGAATGGATACCCGTAAAAAACACCATTCCTTATGAAATAGCAAAAGACAAGTATAACGTACTCACCTTTGAGCCGGTAACCACCACAGCGCTGAAGCTTGAAGTACAGCTTCCGGCGGATAACTCGGCGGGGATACATGAATGGGCGGTGAAGTAGGATGGTCAATGGTGAATAGTCAATGGTCAGTAGTCAAGGTCAGTAGTCAAGGTCAGTAGTCAATGGTCAGTAGTCAATGGTCATTAGTCATTAGTCATTGCCTCACCCCGGCCTTCTCCAAAGGAGAGGGGGGATTTTGATCGTTCTATAAATATTTTTTTCGTTTGTTATTTAAAGGCATCATTTTTGTAATTTTATACCTCATTAAAGTATCGTTATGCGCATTTTGAAATTTATGGCCATAGGCGCCGCTGTCGGTTATGGCATTTATTACCTTACTAAGGAAAAAGAAAACGGCAAATCAATACTGGAAGAGCTCATTGAAGATGGTCCGGATTACCTGGACCGCGCCAAGAAATACGTGGAATTTACGGTAGACCAGATAGCCGAACGTTTACATACTCATTGAACCGGGAGTATTGCAGTGATATAATATAAGCGCAAATTGCCTGTAAAACAAAAACCTCTCCAGTGGAGAGGTTTTTTTGACTGTTATTTTCTTTGGCAGATAATTATTCCGATCAGGCTTCGCTCAGGTTAAGGGCAAATTCACCGTCTGCGTCAGCCGGCTGCTTAACCACTTTTGCCGCTTCATGTTCATGCTGAACTTTAGGGCTTGTCAGGTAGAAATAGATCATACTGAATACCAGCGACACCAATACGCTCGAGAGGATGGCCACTTTTGCAATGTCGCGGAAAGCTTCCGTTTTGAAGGCAAGCATCGTGGTAAATATCGACATCGTAAAACCGATACCAGCCAAAGCTCCCATACCGAAGACCTGTTTCCAATTTACATTGCGCGGCAGGCTGGCTATTTTCAATGCAACAAGTACCCGGCTGAAAAGGAATATACCAATAGGCTTTCCTAATACCAATCCGACCATAATGCCTAAGCTAAGTGTCGAGCCGAATGAACCCATGATGTTTGAAGGTAAAAGAATTGCCGTATTGGCAAAAGCGAATAAAGGCAAGATCAGGAAGTTAACATACCGGTGAATGTATTTTTCGAATTCAGGCAGGATACCAACAGGCGTTGCAAATGCAATAAGCACACCCGCTATGCTGGCTTCGACACCGGAATTGAACAGGGCAAACCACAGGCCGAAACAAAGCACTATTTGCACGACGCCGAATTTCAATTTAAAATAAGTACAACCGATCAACCCAAGGTAAAGAGCCACGCTTATGCCGAGGAAAACCATATTAATATGGCCACCGTAAAATAAAGCGATAACTACTATGGCACCCAGGTCGTCGATGATCGCTAAGGCCATCAACAATATTTTAAGGCCAACCGGAACACGTTTTCCCAAAATTGAAGCTATGCCTACTGAAAATGCGATATCAGTTGCAGTAGGTATACCCCAGCCTTTGCTGTAATGGGTATGCAGGTTAAAGTAAGCAAAAATAAGTGCCGGTACTATCATACCGCCCAATGCGGCGCCGAACGGCAGAACCGCTTTTTTGAAAGAGGATAATTCGCCGGTCACCAATTCCCGTTTTATTTCCATACCGGCCATCAGGAAGAAAAAGGCCATCAGGTAATTATTGATCCAGCTTAAAAGGGTATCGGGTAAATGAAAATGAGCGGTAAACCATTCCATATCCCAAAGGTTTTTGTAGGCAGCGCCGAAACCGGAAAAATTGGCCAGAAATATGGAAAGCACTGTACAGACAATCAGCATAACACCTGTAAACCGGCTGTCATTAATTAAAATACGCAGCGGATCTATTGCTCTTTTAAGTATCCTTTCCATAGTGTCCTCTCTTTCTTTATAATCAGTATTAAATCAAAAAAGATTACCCGCCATTTTAGCGGCAGGTAATCTTGAATATTTTATGTTAGTCAACGTATCCATGTACACCCATTTCAGGCATATCCAGGCCGGCAATTTCGTCGGCCGCAGGCACCCTGATAGGCGTGATCTTGTTCGATAATTTGAAGAAGATGTACATTACCACGAATACGAATATGAAGCAGGTTAAAGTGCCTATACACTGCGCACCAAGCTGGCTTGCATCACCGTAGAATAATCCGGTCACGTTGCCTTTTACACCGTTCCAGCCATCGCCGTATGAACCGTCGGCAAACAGGCCCAGTGATAATACACCCCATGCGCCGTTTACACCGTGAACTGCGAAAGCGCCAACCGGATCGTCAATTTTCAATTTGTAATCCATTATATAGATGGTTAATACAACCAGGCCGCCTGCAATGGCGCCGATAATAACCGAGCCTAAAGAGTTAACAAAAGCGCAAGGAGCCGTTATTGCAACCAAACCAGCCAGTAAGCCGTTTGCCAACATACCCGGATCAGGTTTTTTACCCTGCATGTATAAAATGATCAGAACAGACAATGTGCCGGCGGTACCAGCCATCATGGTGTTAACTGCAACGATGCTTATACGAAAATCGGCGCCGGCCAATGTTGAACCCGGGTTGAAACCGAACCATCCGAAAGCAAGGATGAATGTACCAAGTAATGCCATTGGGATGTTATGACCCGGAATAGTATTAGGAGTGCCATCAGCATTGAATTTGCCAATACGCGGACCGATCACTATTGCACCTGCAAGCGCAGCAATGCCGCCCACCATGTGTACAACCGACGAACCTGCAAAATCGACATGACCGTGACCTAAACCGAAGTTAGCGCCAAGCTGAGAAAGCCATCCGCCCCCCCAAACCCAGTTACCAAACAATGGGTAAACGAACATCGATATAAAGAACCCGAATATCAGGAATGATTTGAACGACCATCTTTCTGCCATTGAACCGGTTGGGATAGTGGCAGTGGTGTCCATGAAAACCATTTGGAACAGGAACAGGGTAAATACGCCCACGTCATAAACCTTACTGTTAAGGAAATAACCTACTGTACCGATAATGCCGAAATCGTGGCCGAACATGTGTACAACATACTCATGCGGGATAACACCCGGCGCACCCCCAAGCGTGGCTGCGTTAAGTCCGCCGCCAAACATGAAAGCAAAACCGCATATCCAGAAACCGAACATACCTACCGCATATACCATAAAGTTCATGCCCATAGTGTGTGCGACATTCTTCTTTTGGGTAAAACCGGTTTCAACAAGAGCGAAACCAGCCTGCATAAACATTACAAGGAAGCCTGCCAGCAATGTCCACATGATGTTGGTAGCAATTCTGTTGTGGCCTACAGCATCCCCTAATTCAGCCGGGGTGGGTGCACCAGCCTTAGCAGCCGGCACATCTGTAACAGTACCTGTTTTTGCACCGGTGGGGTCTTGTGCATGAACAGCATGTGGGGCGAATACCACTAAAAGTAAAATCAATATCGCACCCATTAGCAGGAACGACGGGACCTTTTTTTGTAAGTTTTTAAATTTCATAATCATGATTAATAGTTAAAGTTGATTGATATGTGTTTGTTTTGAAGTTTGCAATGTAAAAACTTAATAAAAAATGTCAATTTTTGAAAATAATTCAAGAAATACACCTTTCGAATGCCAAGATAGAAAAATTTATTACATTTTTTCAAAAATTTCATGAAAAAAATTAATGATTTTTTAATTTTTTATTAATTTTATAAAAACAAAGCCAATTTTGCCGTTGTTTTTTCAATTTTTTCATAAAAAATAAATTCATAGAGTCTAAAATTCATTTTTTATAATAAACATCGTCAAATTCATGATTTTTTTAAATAATTCATACCGCATGCGGCAGTTTTATCCCAAAAAACAGCAATAACAAAGACAAATTGATCTATTTGACCCTGTTTTTAATCTAAAAAAACAAAAAAGCTGTAACAAAATTTCAAAATGCAGCTGTATCGAAGAAAATCCAATCCTAAAAAACCGGGATCTCACAATATCGGGAAATGTAACAGCTGAAAGCTTTACCACGCTTTATGAAACAAGCACAAGACCCGGGCAGGAATGAGCAAAAAAAAACGTTCCGGGATCTCACTCCGGAACGCGATCAACTAAATCAAGCAATCTCATGCTTAATTCTTCCATCTTTCTCAGGGACGGGAAGGTCTTGCCCTCTATAAATCTCGCCGGTAGGGGAGACTTTTTTTGACCTTAAATTAGAGCCCTCTCCACGGGATAGGGTTGTAGGGGTTTACTGCTGATGAAATTCGCCAAGGGCCCTGATCTCAACTTCATCACTTACCATTGCCGATGGCATGTGACCCACGCCAAAGTCGTTGCGGTTAATGGTACCGGTAACTTTAATTCCCGCTACGGGTTTCTGGCTGCGCATATCTTTTGTAAAACCGTTTACCACCATATCAAGCGCAACTGATTTGGTTACACCGTGCATGGTCAGGTCGCCGGTGATCTTGTAATGTTTATCATCAACTTTGCTTACACTTTTACTGATAAAATGCATCTGGGGGAATTTGGCCGCATCAAAGAAGTGGTCGCTTTTCAGATCATTATCGCGAAAATCATTATCTGTGTTTACGGAAGCAACATCGGCGGTCATCTCAAAAACAGCGTCTGTAAAATCTGCCTTAGGGGTGGTTATGCTTGCATCAAATTTCTTAAAGTTGCCATCAACATCCGATACCGAAAGATGCGTTACGGTAAAGCCAACTTTAGAGTGTGCCTTGTCGGCATCCCATTTACCTTGTGCGAATGCGGCAGCGCCAAAGGCAAGCGCCAGGGTTAGTAAACTGATCTTCTTCATTTTTAATTGTTTTATGTTTAAATAATTAGCGTTAAATAATCATCAGTTCCGATCAATCGGGTTCGCCCGGAGGACGACCGCCGCCGGGACCCCGGAAACCGCCAGGGCCACCCGGACCACGCGGGGCCTGGCCGGCAAACTTTTGCAGCCTTAAAGTAAAGGTAAGAAGATAATAACGACCAAGGCGATTCACATTACTTTGCGAAATGGAATAAGCTGTCTGGGTTGAAGTGAAACCTGTGTTCTCGTTAAACACGTCGAATACTGAGAAACGAAGTGTGCCAACATTACTCTTTAAAAAACGGCGCTCCACATAGGTATTCAATATATTCGGGTTGGTTGCCCCGGTATATCCCTGGTAAATCGTTTTTGTATAGTCGTAGCTCAATGTCCAGTCTTTCCACAAATAGTTTTTACCGTTCAAGCCTAAAGTAATGGTGCGGAAATTATTATTCACATTGGCCTGCGATATAGAATTGTCTGAATGGTTGATGCTATAGCTCGCATTGGCTTCCGCATCAATAATATCGGTTATATCAACCCTGAAGCGGGCGCCCTGTGTAAGCACCAGGTTTTTAGCGATGTTTTTTTGCGTGGTCTCATCAAAGTTTACCGAATCGATATTGCTTATATAAGATATATTATTGTTGTACGAGATGTTTCCATTGATAAACAAGGTATACTTACGTTTTTGCCATGGCTTGGCATAAAGATAAAATGCCGATGCCGAGTAATAGCCTGATGCATTGGTGTACTGCGTTAAAATGGTCCCGGCCAGTTTAGGGTCGGTATAATTACGCGGGAAGGTTACCGTATTGGCTACGATCTTGTTATTGGTCTGTGTGAAGTTCAGGTTCGAGAAAAACACATTGCCCGAAGCAAAATCGAACTTATTATACCGTAAGCTGAATGTATTGTTGTATTGCGGGCTAAGATTCGGATTGCCCTGAACCGGGTAGCTTGCGCTTGAATAATCGACCACAGGCTGCAATTCGGCATAAGTTGGCGACATCGGTGAACCGGTATAATTGATGGTTATTGCCTGGGTGCGCGAGAAATTGTAGATAAAACGTGCTACCGGCGAAAAATTAAAGGTACTGACATGGGTCGGCGCCGATATCGAGGACGAACCCTCCAAAATGCTCGGTACAGCGGCAACACCTAATGTGTAATTGTATTTTTTGTCGATATAACGAAAATTAAGGCCAACCCGGTTGGTTATGAAGTTGAAATTATAATCGTTGCTCAGCAGGTCGTACCGGTTGCTTTGGCCTGCATCGGTCAGCGTATCCGTAAGTTTATCTGCAGTTGTATGCGCGTTGTGATAGTTGTAATTAAGCTCGAGGTACGATAACTTGCCAATAGGTTCGATATATGAGAACGAAGCACCAACACTGTCCGTGCGGCTATCGGTGTTGATCATCTGGTTCACCGGCGCATTCGCCTTGCCTGCCAGGTAGTCGTAAACCGGATTTTGGTAATAATTACTGGTTGTGCTGCCGCCGGTTATAAAAACGCTGAAGTTGCGTCCGTGACTGTTAAAACGGTGGTTATACAACAAGCCACCGCCAAAATTAGGCGCCGAAGAATGTGATAACAGAGCCAGCTTATAAAATGAAGTGGTATCAGCATTCGACGTCAGCAAACTGGTCGCTGTTTCGTTGGTATGTACGCCACCGTACGAAAATGTCGGGCTAAACTTGATATAGTTAACCGTATCGGGCTTATATTCTATATTGAAATTGAGCCGATGATTGATATTTTCATCCTTTTCAACACTATTGGATGTATTGGTGCTGGGAAGTTGCAGCGAAATATTGTTCTGCAGGGATGAAGTGATCGTATTCACCGTATTATCGGCAAAGCTGTAGCTTCCGTAGGCGGTTATTTTTTTACCCCAGCTATCGCGGTAGTTAAATCCTAACGATCGTGCGGTGGTAATGCCATTTGTATTACCGCCGAATAATCCCGGAGGGCCTCCGCCCCTGCGGCCACCGCCGGGGCCGCCGCCGCCAAAGTTGAATAGATTTGTGTTGGTGTTATTCAAATTGCCCGATACCGCTATCTGGCGGTCGCCGCTAAACGAGAAAATATTAGTAGAAGCAATGTACCGGCCACCGTCTTTGGTCCCGTCCACCTGTGGTATTGCATCGCGGCCACCGCCTACAGTTCCCTGGCCAAAATAGCCGTAGTTTTTATCCTTCCGGATATTGATATTCAAAACCTTTTGCGGGTCGCCCGATTTTATGCCGGTTATATTGGCCTGGTCGCCGTAATCATCAACCACCTGCACACTTTGAACCAGGTCGGCAGGCAGGTTACGAGTAAGGCTGGTTACGTCACCCGCCATGTAATCCTTGCCGTTGAGACGCACTTTGCTAACACTTTTGCCCTGCGCGGTAATGTTACCATCCTTATCCACATCCAGCCCGGGCATCTTTTTTATAGCGTCCTCAACCACGGCGCCCTGGCGCACCTTATAAGCAGCGGCATTGTATTCAACCGTGTCTTCTTTTATTTTTACGGCATTCACGTCGACAATGTCCACCTGCTTCAGCGTCCGCGCTTCACTTTTCAATATGATGGGCGCCAGTTCCGCATCGGTATTGCCGGGTGCTAAATTATATTTCCGCTTTATGCCCTCGTATCCTATAGAATATACAACCAGGCTAAATTGATTTACCTTGACCGAAGAAAAAACAAAACGGCCGTTACCATCGGTTGCCACGGTAGAACTGTCCGTACCGGTCAGCAATTTTACACTCGTTCCCGGCAAGGTCATACCTGTCGAATCTTTTACCACACCGCTTACCTGCCGGCCGGTTTGTGCGTAAACATTGGCGGTTAGTATAAAAAGTATCGCCGCCAGTAAATATTTCAGTTTCATAGTATCGGTTAATTATGATGACACAAAAAAAACACATCCTTTTCATAGCGGAAAATACAATAGACCATAAGGAGCCTATCATAGACGGGAAGCTGATTTTATCCCATGAAACACTGTTTGCAGGCGACAAAGCCCGGCTTTGCCCTTTAAAAGATTGTGACGGGTTATTTGTCGGTAAAATATAGCCGCCGGGCGGTTTGAATTGTGTGCTAAATTGTTGATATGTAATATTGTACCGGGTTTGTTACATTTTGATACAAATCTTTTAACCCAATTAACAATGAAAGGACAGAGTTCTTATAGTAAGCTCATCGGCGTAATGATACAGATATTGGTGTGGGCTGTATTTGCGCTGGTGTTATTCTTCTATCAGCCATACCTGTCCAATATCGATGTGCCCTACCAGTTTTGGTTAAAGCAAGTGATCATATTAGGTATGCTGGTGGTGGCTTACTATATCAATTCCATTATCCTGGTGCCCCGTTTCCTGCTTAAAAATCTCACTGGTTATTACTTCCTGATCATCGCACTGCTATTTATCGTCATCATTTTCGTCACCGCCCAGGTGGATAAATCATTGCATGTGCACCAGCTAATGGACACGGCTTTTCATAAGCGGTGGGAAATTATGAACGAAGGCAAACACGGGCCGCCAAAACCGGGCAAAGGGGGCCGGGGCGGCCTGGATACTATCGGCATCGCCATTATAGCGCTGGTATTGGGTATCAGCACCAGTGTAACCACCATTCAGAAATGGCAGAAAGATAAACAGGAACGCGAGGAACTGGAAAAAGATAAGGTAACATCCGAATTGTCATTTCTTAAGGCGCAGATCAACCCCCACTTTTTCTTCAATACTTTAAATAATATCTATGCCCTTACGGTTGTAGACGCGGAAGTTGCCGGGAAAGCTATACACCAGCTATCGCGCATGATGCGCTATTTGCTTTACGATACGCAGGCAGGCCATACCATGCTGAGCCAGGAAATAGCTTTTGTAAAGGATTATATCAGCCTGATGCAACTGCGCCTTACCGATGTGGTAAAGGTAAATATTGATACGCCACCAGATCTGAAAGACGAGCCGATAGCGCCGATGATATTTTTACCCTTTGTTGAGAATGCGTTCAAACACGGCGTAAGCGCAACGCAGCACAGCCATGTGGATATTACTATCCGGCAGCGGGATAAAGTGCTCGACCTGACCGTGAAAAATTCGATAATGAACGATAATAGTATTAGCTTAGATACCAATAGCGGCATTGGCCTTGTAAATACCAAGCGCAGGCTCGACCTGCTGTACCCCGGTAAGTATAAACTGGATATCAGCGAGGCTAATGCCAGCAACGAGTATACCGTTCATTTGACCATCGATCTGTCATGACCATAAACTGTATTGCTGTAGATGATGAACCATTGGCGCTGGGCCTGGTTTGCAAATTTATAGAACAAACGCCTTTTCTCAATTTGGTGGGGCGCTTTCCGAGTGCTCTTGAAGCCTTGAAGGCCATACATACCCAAAAGATAGACCTGCTGTTCCTGGACATACAAATGCCAGACCTGAACGGGATAGAACTGGCGAGGGTACTGGGCAAAGGCCCCGAAACGCCGCGTGTTATTTTTACTACGGCTTATAACCAGTTTGCGCTTGAAGGTTATAAGGTTGATGCGCTGGACTACTTGCTGAAGCCTTTTAATTATGAGGAATTTTTGCGGGCAGCGCAAAAGGCATATAATTATGCTGAATTGCTTAATAAAACAACGGCTGCCCCGGTAGTGCTTGCCGAACCCGAACATGCTGATGACGAATACCTGTTTTTGAAAGTTGAATACCAACTGGTAAGGATAGCCCTGGATGATATATTATATATCGAAGGCTTAAAGGACTATGTAAAAGTGCATCTGAAAGGGGCCGACAAAGCCATATTATCACTTACGAGCTTAAAGGCGCTGGAGGAGAAATTGCCATCAAAACGTTTCATGCGGGTGCACCGCTCTTTTATTGTCGCGCTGGATAAGATAACCTCGATGACAAAAAACTCCCTTCAGATAGGCAAAATGATGATAGCCGTGGGCGACCAGTACAAAGAGGCCTTTGGGCAGTTTGTCGGGAAGTGGATATGAGCATTAGTCCGGAGTTCGGAAGATATGCACGTTCCCTTATTTAAAAGAATCTCATAAATAGCTACAAATGTGGAGTTTCTATATTCCCCAATTGGGTAATCTATTCTTATTTTGGGGAAATTTTTTCTAAGCAAATGCCTGTTTAAAGCGCTTTAACTACTGGCCTGAATTTTGTCTTTATAATGGCAAATAGATGTACAATGCTATACCTTTCACTATTTGTATTATTGGTTGCCGTGATAGCTGTTGTTACGCACAAGCTGAACCATAAGCCCCAATGCGACCATACCTGGGAAGAAAAGCACAATTCGTTCAAATGCAGCAAATGCGGTAAGAAAATCCCTGACTATACCGTTGAAAATAATGACGCTTACCGCCGCTCGCTTACCGACGCGGCATAAAAAAACAGCCATTACCTCGCGTAACGGCTGATTATCCACTAAACTAAACTAACTATTAACCATCAATCCCGCATACCTTTTTACAGGCTGCCCGGGCAGGCGCGGGTCAATGATATTGAGAGGCTAATAAATTCAAATCAAGTACCCTTTTTGATAAAATATGGTAGCGGCCATTGCATACGCAAGGGCCGGCTACCAGACAAGCAGGAATTTTAGACCCTAACTATTATCCTGTTGTTTATCATAGGAGTATAAACGGCACAACTGCTTACACACCCGTCATGCACCGGTTATCCTGTATAAAAGCTCGGCAAAGGCATAATCAAAATAGACTAACGACTTCCGGCCGGCTAACAGCAAAACAGTGATGACAATCATATTTATTTAATTTACCCAAGACAAAATTGTGGAATGTCAAAAAGAAAACCAGCAGTGCTAACACGGTAATTGATACGTGTTTTTACGCAAATGTGCCCGCGCAAATCACCCTAACGCTTCTTTTTTAAAAAATTTTGTTTATTGTGTTGCTTTGACGCAATGATTGATTATCTTTCAGAAATCAATTTGTAAAACCAAAAAATATGCTCAACAGAAGAAAATTCCTGGCCGGTACCGGAGCCGCTGCGCTGGGCGCATTAGTACTGCCAAAAGCGGCGTCCGCATTTTTAATGGAAGCCGGCCGGCACCCGCTTGGCGTGCAGCTTTTCACCCTATTTGGCGTTATAGAGGCCGATGTAAAAGGCAACCTGAAAAAGATAGCCGATATAGGCTATACCGAAATTGAATCGGCCTTCAGCAAACTACCGCATTACTATAGCATGTCGCCAAAGGAATTTGCTGTTACCTGCAAAGATCTTGGGCTGTCGTGGAAATCGCACCATGTCCTGGGCGCGCCGTTCAAACTGCCCAAAGGCACCAAATTACCTAAAGGCATGACCTTGCCCCCGCACATGGCTAACCTGAAGGACGACATGCAGCAGCTGGTGGATGAAGCAGCGGAAGGCGGCATACCCTATTTGGTTTGTGCCAATATACCAACGGAAACATTGGACGAGATCAAAGAATCGATAGAGATATTGAACAAGGCAGGTGAAGCCTGTAAAAAAGCGAAAATGCAGCTTTGCTACCATAACCATGATATGGAGTTTAAAGAGGTAGAAGGCAAAGTTCCCTATCACCTGATGCTGGATGGTATGGATGCCAACCTTGTAAAAATGGAACTCGACCTGTGTTGGGTAACTAAAGCCGGTGTAAACCCGGTAGACCTGTTTAAAGCTCACCCCGGTCGCTTCCCTTTATTGCACGTGAAAGATCTGGATAAAGAACGCAAAGGTCCGGCGCCGGTTGGCGATGGCGTGGTCGATTTCAAAAACATCTTTGCCCATGTAAAAGAGGCCGGCGCAAAGCATTATTTTGTGGAACACGATATGCCGCCTGATGCCTTTGTCAGTTTAGCGACAAGCTATAAAAATTTAAGGGCTATGGGCGTATAAGGAGGTCAGAGTCCGGAAGTCCGACATCGGACCTCTGATTTCTTTTTTATTTTAATAGGGTATTGATAGTCATTATACTGTCAATACCCTATTTTTATTTCGGCGCCGGTCGATATAGCCGGTAACAAATACTGCCTGTATCTATCCAACATAAAAATAAAAGATTTTGGACACTATTCTTGATATCTCCGGCCTGGGCAAAACTTATCAAAGCGCAGGCAAAACTTTAACTGTACTCGATAATATCAATTTTTCTGTTGAAGCCGGTTCAACCAACGCCATTGTGGGCCCCTCGGGCAGCGGCAAAACAACGCTGCTGGGTTTGTGCGCCGGACTCGACCGTTCGACAACAGGAACCGTGACGCTGAGCGGGATCAGCCTTGGCGAACTGAGCGAAGATAAGCGTGCGCAGGTACGCAATCAATATGTAGGCTTTATATTCCAGAACTTTCAGTTGCTGCCAACGCTTACAGCGCTGGAAAATGTGATGGTGCCGCTTGAGCTGCGCGGTGAAAAAAATATCCGGGCGCGCTCGCTTGACCTGCTGGATAAAGTTGGGCTTGCAGATCGTGGTCATCACTACCCTGCCCAGCTATCGGGCGGCGAGCAGCAACGGGTGTCGCTGGCGCGCGCATTCAGCAATCAGCCTAAAATATTATTTGCCGACGAACCTACAGGCAACCTTGACGCTGAAACGAGTGAAAAAGTAGTGAAGCTGATATTTGACCTGAACAGGGAAGCGGGCACCACGCTTGTGCTGGTAACGCACGATCTGGAACTGGCCTCCAAAACGCAGCGCATACTGCGTATTAAGGGCGGCAAGCTGGTGTCTGACGATAAAACAAACGCATAACAGCCATGGCAGAACTTCCATTTAATAAACGGAAAACAAGTGTCCGCTGGCTATTTGAAATGGCCTGGCGCGACAGCCGCAAGAGCCGTTCGCGCTTGTTCCTGTTCGTATCGTCTATCATATTCGGCATTGCCGCGCTGGTGGCTATTTACACTTTTGGCTTTAACCTTAAAAAAGATATCGATGCCCAGGCAGCAACCCTGATCGGTGCGGACATGGCCGTTCATTCAGGCAAGCTGCCCGATGCGAAGACGCAAAAATTCCTCGATTCGCTGGGCGACCGCCGTTCGCAGGAGCGCAGCTTTGCCTCGATGGTTTATTTCCCCAAAAGCCAAAACACAAGGCTGGCGCAGGTAAAGGCGCTGCAGGGCCAATTCCCTTACTACGGCAAACTGGAAACCATACCCGAAAATGCCGGCACCGATTTCAGAAACGGAAAAAAAGCTTTGGTTGATCAAACTTTAATGCTGCAATACAATGCAAAGGTTGGCGACTCTATCAAAGTAGGCTATGTTACCTTCCTCATCGAAGGTACGCTCACCAAGGCCCCGGGCCAGGCCGGCATTGCTTCGGGCATAGCGCCCATGGTGTACATCCCGATGCAATACCTGGAGCAAACCGGGCTTATGCAAAAAGGCAGCCGCATCAACTACACCTTCTACTATAAATACGACCACGCGATAGATATGGCGAAGCTGACCAAAAGCCTCGATCCAAAAATGGAGAAGTTGGAACTTGGGTATGAGACCATTGAAACGCGGAAGCAAAATACCGGCAGGGCCTTTGCCAACCTGACCGATTTCCTGGCGCTGGTGGGTTTTATTGCACTGCTGCTGGGCTGCGTGGGTGTGGCCAGCGCTATTCATATTTACGTGCGCGAAAAAATAGCTTCTATTGCTATTATGCGTTGTTTGGGGGTAAAGGCCTATGAGGCCTTCCTGATCTACCTGATACAGATCATCGGCATCGGGCTCATCGGGTCCATTGCGGGGGCGGCGCTGGGTACTATTGTTCAGCATTTGCTGCCTGTGGTTTTCAAAGATTTTTTGCCTCTTTCGGTCACTACCGATATTTCATGGGCAGCAGTTGGGCAAGGCGTAATTTTAGGGATAACTATATCTGTCCTTTTCGCACTGCTGCCGCTGATCGCTATCCGCAGGATATCGCCGTTGAACACGCTGCGCATGTCGTACGAAAACATCAACCTGCTGCGCGACCCTTTCCGCTGGCTGGTTTATGCGGTGATACTTGCTTTTATTGCGGTATTCACCCACAGCCAGATAGATGGCTGGCAAGCCTGCACGTTCTTTACCATCGGCATTGTGGTGGCGTACTATATCCTGGTGGGTATAGCCCGGCTGCTAATGTATCTTACCCGCCTGTTTATTAAAAGCAGCTGGAGCTACGTATGGCGGCAGGGTTTTGCCAACCTTTACAGGCCCAATAATCAAACCATCGTCCTTGTTGTATCCATCGGCCTCAGCGCCGCTTTCATCTGTACACTGTTATTCACACAGGGTATTCTCATTAAACAGGTTTCGCTTTCCTCAAGCGGCAACCAGGCCAATATGATCCTGTTCGACATACAGGTGAAACAAAAGGACGCACTGGCTGCATTAACCAGGAAGGAACACCTGCCCGTATTGGAGCAGGTGCCTGTTATAAGTGTACGCATCGACAAGTTTAAAGGGAAGAACGAAGCCGAAACAAAAAAGGACAGCTCGATGAACCACAGCATGTGGCTATTCAGCAACGAGTTCCGGGTTACTTACCGCGACAGTCTGACGCCTAACGAGCGGATAATTGATGGCGAATGGATAGGTAAAGCGCCGGCCGGTAGCGATATACCCGTTTCAGTAGAGGACCGGTTTGCCAAAGGCATGAAGCTGAAGATAGGCGACAAGCTTACCTTTAATGTACAGGGCACCCCCGTGAACGCGCACGTTGCCAGCACACGCGAAGTGAACTGGAACCGGATGCAAACCAATTTCATTTTCGTGTTCCCGAAAGGTGTTTTGGACGATGCGCCGCAGTTTTATGCTTTTGCCACGCATGTGCCTTCAAAACAGGCATCGGCACTGTACCAGCAGCACGTGGTAAGGGCCTTTCCAAACGTATCGATGATAGACCTGGGTTTTATACTGAGCGTGCTGGAGGAGTTAATGGACAAAGTGGGCGGCATTATCCGTTTTATGGCAATGTTCAGCATTGTAACGGCTATTGTAGTATTGATAGCATCTGTCCGTATCAGTAAATACCAGCGCATACAGGAAAGCGTATTATTGCGCACAATGGGTGCCAGCCGAAGGCAAATATTTGCGATCACGACCATAGAATATCTTTTTTTGGGCGGGCTTTCAGCTTTTACAGGCATCCTGATAGCCCTGGCCGGAAGCTGGCTTTTAGCAAAATACAATTTCCAGGTGCCATTTACGGCAGACCCAACTCAGCCATTGCTGTTATTTTTGACGATAGTGGTGCTCACCATCGTTATCGGATTGTTGAATAGCCGCGGCACTTTGAATAAGCCGCCGTTAGAAGTTTTGAGGAGGGACGTTTAAGCAATCCCGGTAGAGAAGACTTTCATTATATTTGATCGTATGAATTTGAACATAAAACAAAAAAAGGCGTCATGCTGAGGCTCCCGAAGCATGGTGCGAAGACCTTTGCCCTCACCCTTCGACGGGCCCAGGGTGACAATCCTTTTTTTGTCTTCCTTATATTAGTCATACTAATACTCCCGGCTTGCGGCAATAACAACACACCTGCAAATGATACCCCACAGGCATCAGCCCAAACCAATAGTGCGGCCGCATCCACCAAAAAGAACATTCTTTTTTTTGGCGATAGCCTTACTGCCGGCTATGGGTTGGACGATGAGCAGGATGCCTTCCCGGGGGTGATACAGCGCAGGATCGATTCCCTGAAGCTGCCTTATAACGTGATCAATGCGGGGGTAAGCGGCGAAACTACTGCCGGCGGACTTGGGCGTATCGACTGGACGCTGAAACAGAAGGTTGACATATTCATTCTCGAACTTGGCGCCAATGACGGTCTGCGTGGTGTGCCCGTAAGCGAGACGAAAAAAAACCTGCATACCATCGTCATCAAAGTAAAAGCCAAATACCCTGACGCCAGGATAATTCTTGCAGGCATGATGGTACCGCCAAGCATGGGCGCCGACTATGCCAACAGCTTTAAAGCAGTTTTCCCGGCTATTGCCGAACAGGATAAAGTAACGCTGGTCCCCTTCCTACTCGACCATGTGGCCGGTATTGCCAAACTAAACCAGGGAGATGGCATACACCCAACTGCCGAAGGCGCTAAAATTGTGGCGGATAATGTTTGGAGGGTGTTGAAAGGGGATCTTTGATCTTATTTCGCAAGCGTGGACGCTTGCAATTGTCTTTCGTTCAAGCGTGGACGCTTGAACGGGCGGGTCTTATTTCGCAAGCGCGGCTCGCAAGCGCGGACGCTTGCTATTGTTATTTCGTTCAAGCGTGGACGCTTGAACGGGCGGGAGGCGGGGGCGTCTGAATGGCGTAGAGCCGTCGCTAAAATAACGCCAATACCGCCGGTTCAAGCGTCCACGCTTGAACCCAAAAGATTGTAAGCGTCCACGCTTGAACCCAAAAGATTGTAAGCGTCCACGCTTACAACATCAATCAAAAATCTTCAGCGGGCTTTCAGGGTTAGCGCTGCTATACCAAAACTCATGAGCCGACCCTACAAACCCTGCCTTAACCGGGTTATCGTGTATATAGTCGATCTTTTGTTGTATCACCGCAGCCGAATATAACAACACGGGGTAATTTCCGTTCTGCCAAAACTGGTGGTCTTTATTCAGCGGATTATATTTACCGGCTTTTTCAAAAGCGTTGATCATCCAATTCCGGCGGCTTTCCTGCTCATTCGCCCGGATCATCTTTACTAGTTCTTTTGAAGTATAAGTTTTAAAATCGCGCAGTACGTCACCCAACGATCCGCTTTCCACATTCGCCACCAGGTGTATATGATTGGTCATGATCACATAGGCGTAAATATTCAGCTTTTTATTCCGGCGGCACCAATCGAGGTTTTCTACCAGGAAATCTTTATACATGCGCCGGGTAAAAACATCGATCCAATCCGTAACGGTTAGCGTAACAAAATAAAGTTCGTCGGTTGAGGCATTGCGTGACATAGCATAAATATGCGGAATTGCCGGGTTGTTCGCAAGCGTGGACGCTTGCTATGGTTGTTTCGTTCAAGCGTGGACGCTTGAACGGGCGGAGTAGCCGCTATATTGCTAATTATTTGTTGTTCAATTATTTACATGAAATGTGAGTCGGGGTTAAAAAAACATCCCTAAAACCTGGTTGTCAGCTATATTAAGCAACTGATAGCCAAATACTTAAATATTCAACCTATTGTCAAATCCTAAAAACACCTAACGTACTGGCCGTCAATAACAAACAGTTAAGTGTTCACGAAAATGTTAAAAATGGGCCACTTTTTTGGAGATTGGCCTGCAACTGCCTGGTTATCAACGAACTAAATAGGACAAAAACGACAGAACCTGAAAGCAGTCAAACAGCTAACAGTCAGCTATTTACAAGGTTTTTCAAATTGTTTTATGCGCGTTTTTCGTGTTATTGATTTGTATCAAGTTGATTAATAACACATTAAGATTGCCCGTTTTTGACTGGAACAGTCCGCGGCGTGAACATGCTAATTTCCGGCATTTTCTTTCTGCGAGACATCTACTGCACCCGATTTTTTGTCGAAAGCGACTGATATAGTGGCGCGGAACAGAGAATTATCAAAACGGAAAATATTTTTGTTCACATCGGCGCCCTGAAAGATGAGGGTTAGGGTTGATTTTTTGGCCTGCGCCAGCAGGTTATCCAGGTCGGCATTTTGGATAGTGGTGTAGGATACATCGCGTTTTGTATTGCCATTGGGGGTTTTGGAGCCCTGGCCTACATACATCATTTCTGTTTTATCGGGCGTACGGCCGCTTTTATACTGGTCGAATACCTTTCCGCCGAAGCTTTGTGTCCCGTCCTGCTTAAAACCTTTTGATATCATAAAATCGTGCGCCTGCGTGTTGCTCATGCTGGTCAGGTTCAGCAGATCAGTAAACGACACACTTTGGGCGTTCGCAATTTTCACAGCAAAACAGGTTATTGCGACAAGCAGGAGTTTTTTCATTCGTATCAAATATAATTGTAATACAGCCGGTTTTATTCACCGGGATGATACGTTCTTTCCACATGTTTCAGCACGTCTTCACGGTAAAAAAGTACATCTTTAAATTTACCATTGATGTACCCTTCGGCCTGGTCGGTAAAGTGCTTCGAGGCGGGGTCGAACGAGACGCCGCCGGTGATGATGCTCTTCGCCTTTATGCGCGGACCAAATTCGACCGCTGCAATAAAGCTGTTGCCGCTGTAACCATACCGTTTTTGCGTATTTACGGTACGGCTTTGGAACGAGGGCAACTGTCCGAACTGCGAGCCAACCATCCCCACCGGGGTGCCGGGCATTTTATCATCAAATGTGATGCCATCAGCGGGCCGCTGGTACCGGTTAATGTCGCCCCACTCAATTTTCCACGTTCCGTAGCGTTTTTCGAGGCTTTTTATGGCTTCTGCAAGTAGCGCAGTTTGTTTGGCGGGAGGCATATTCCTGAGCATGGCGGCCATACGTGTGGTCTGGGCGGTAGACTCTTCCACAGTTTGGGCACGGGGCAGAGCCATCAGCATACGCGTCCCCCACTCCACTGCAAGCGTGGTGGC
>Ga0310811_10001818_pt1 | contig 26520 bp, 28 predicted proteins | sample YCmetagenome_FD_207642 | JGI IMG/M metagenome (GOLD analysis project Ga0310811, IMG submission 207642) | Soil microbial communities from experimental microcosm in Duke University, North Carolina, United States - YC | ecosystem: Engineered > Artificial ecosystem > Soil microcosm > Unclassified ... | reverse complement strand
ACTGCCAGACAGCGCGACTGCCAGACAGCGCGACTGCCAGACAGCGCGACTGCCAGACAGCGCGACTGCCAGACAGCGCACCTGCCAGACAGCGCACCTGCCAGACAGCGCACCTGCCAAGTAGCGAGAACATCGGACCTGCGTCGTTGACCTTTCGCCTTGGCTCCGTCGTTCGGCACCTGCGTCGTTCGGCACCTGCGTCGTTCGGCACCTGCGCCGCTCGGCAGTCGCGCCGCTCGGCAGTCGCGCCGCTCGGCAGTCGCGCCGCTCGGCAGTCGCGCCGTCAAGGTTTTTATCGGGCCGATTCGCGTATTTGCTGAATTCCGGTAATCACTTTGCGGGTCACGGAACGCAGACGGCCATCGGGGGCGCGCATACCTCGCGCTTGCCCGTAGTCGCCCGCCTCGTAGACGATCATGCCCTTGATGATCGGATGCTCGGTACCCCACGCCATCACTTCCCACACGGCGTTTTCCTGACTACGCTCGCCAAACGCGAGGGGATACCCACCCGCTGCGAAGATCCAGTGCTCTTTCCTAGGCGGGATCGCGCGCATCCATCGATCAGCGGTCCGCGTATCGGACTGAATGCCACCTCCAACGTAGGGCGACGGAAAGAGCGAAAAGCCCACCACGTCGATCGGCGATGTCGGCGAGGTCGCCCACGCGTAGAGAATGCTGTCGTTCCGTGTGTACGCCGACGCGGCAACGCCGATGCGCACGTTCTTGTCGACGCTCTTGGCGACGTGCGCGGCGGTCGTGAGGAACGCTTCCCAACGCTCGGGCGGCAGCGCGCCGACGACACGCGCGCCTGCCGAGTATGGATCTTCCGCGGGGAGCACGATGTCGGGGTGCAGACGCCGAATGACCTGCTGGAGGGTTATGAGGCGCTCTGTTTCATCGAGCGGCGAACGGCTAAACTCGGGCAAGAGCTTTCCCCGATAACCAAGCGCGACGATCAGCGTGTTGCTGTCGCGACGCGCGGGATCGATGACGCGAGCCAACGAATCGATTGCCGCGCGGGTCGCGCCCGGTACGACGACGACGCTCACGGCGTCGACGCCCAGGGTATCGACGAGTGCGGAGTCGCTTCGAATGGCCGGCGGCGGCGGCGGTGTGCGGATGTCTGGCAGAATCTTCACCCCGACTGAAAAATCGGCGTCAGGCCGTTCACGCAGCTGATCGCGCCGGTGCACTTCGTAGTTGCGGAGTTGGATCACTGCCCGCGGTCCGCCGATCCCGACGATCGCAACGAACCAGGCGACCGCGACGAGCGACATGAATGCGCGAAAGGCGAGCGTCGTCTTGCGAATCGCCGGAAACGCTGGCGACACCATTGGCATGTTGAGGTAGAACGGCGTCGCCATCACGTTGGCGGTGCCGGTCATGAAGACCATGCCGATGCTCTGCGCGGCGAGGAGCGCAACGAAGGGTTCGGCCGGCGTCTGCCCGTGCGCGACCATGTACCGCGTCACGCCGATCGTGGCGATGAGAAGATTGTAGATCGCGATCGGGACCCCCCACCACGGGCTCACGAGGCGTCGAACGAGAGCGTAGAGCGATTGAAACGCGAACAGGAGCAGCACCGCCGGCCACACCCAATCCATGGTGGCGACCGCGCGACCCGTCATGACGGTCGACGTTGCGAGCGTGAACAGAAGTCCGGGGAGCACGAGCAGTGCGGCGAGACCCGACACGGCCTGAAAGACGGGCGGTGACTGACGGTTCTGCGCGATGCGCCCCGCCAGCACGATGTTCCAGATCAGAATGACGACGGTCAGCGCCAGATGCGCCGGCGCGAAAGGATTTGTCATCCGCGGTTGCGGGTGTCGCTCTTGATGTCACGTGCCGCGAGACGGCGGGCGAAGACATCGACGGCTTTGCGAAAGTCGTGCGACGCTGGTGCGACGATGTCGAACAGCAGAGCTTGGCGGTCCGGATTGGAGTGGATGGCGAGATGGGCGCCGTCGAGCAGAAACATCGCGGATACGCCGCCGCTCGTGAGCGTGCGGACGACCGGTACGCCGAGCGGACTGAACCCCCCGGCGCTTGCGGCGGCGATCAGCAGTCCGCCCAGGAGCGCGGCGTCGCGGAGCTGCTCGGCCGGAACGCCGGTGAACTCCGCGGTGAGGTGGCTATGCGATCTGGCCAAGCGGTGAAAAAGCGGGTCACGTCAAAACATCGACATCGCCAGGAACGATCTCAGCGAATCATTTGTCGATCGAAGGCGCGACGACATTAGTCGTACGCACGCCCAGAGCACCTTGTACGCCAGCTCGCGATTGAAGTCGAGCAGCATTTCGAAGTCTGGGCGGCTGATGGTGAGCACCCGAGTGCCGCCGTTGGAGATGGCGTGCGTGGAACGTTCCGTTCGGTCGAACACGGCCATCTCACCGAACAGGGCACCAGACTTGAGCACGGCCAACGCTTCCTCTCCAATTCCCGGCATGTCTCGGCTGATGCGAACCTGCCCGTCGATGATCAGGTAGAGGCGGTTCCCATGCTCGCCCTCACGAAAGATGTACTCGCCCGACACGAACTGCTCCTCCTTGCAGACATCGGCCACCTGCTGGAGGTCATCGCCGTCCAGCTCTTTGAAGATCGTGATCTTCTTGAGCAGATCGGTAATTTCGGCCATGCCGTGCCTCATTCCTCGCGGGTGATGGGCGAAGCTACCGGAGCCGTAACGCGCTGGCAAGCATACACGACCCCACCTAGGTTAGAGCCATGGTCGTGCGCGTGACGCTTCGCGCTCTCCCCAACATCATCTCGTCTTCACGTGTCTTATTGGCCGCGGGCTTCGTCATGGCGCCGGACGCCAATGCGCGCCTCTGGATGGTGGGGTTGGCAGCACTTACCGACATGCTCGACGGATGGATCGCTCGACGCGCCAAGCTGACGTCACGCTGGGGTGCGCTGATCGATCCAATCGCCGATCGTATCTTCGCGCTCACCGCCGTTCTGACACTCCTGGTCACCGGTGTGCTTTCGGTGCCGGCGTTCTTCGTCATGATCTCGCGCGACATCATGACGGCAATCGGGTTCATTGTCGCCCGCATCGTGCCGTGGCTCAGACCCGTACAGTTCAAGGCTCGGTACTCCGGCAAGTTGGTGACGGGGTTACAGTTTGCGACGTTCATCACGCTGCTGCGCTTTCCGCAGTGGTCGACCAAGGCTCTGTGGCTCGTGGGAATAGCATCGGCAATTTCGATCGTCGACTACACATTCGCGCTGTGGCGCGCGCGCGCGTGGTGACCGGTCGCCGCGCGATGCGCGTCGCCATCGGCATCGTTATCGCCCTTTCAGGGCTGCCAGCCGCAGTACGTGCACAGCAGAAAATCCCGAGCTATGCCGAGTACCGCGGTGATGTCATCGTGGGACGTGGGACGGCGGTGGAGGGCGGCGCGGGCATCGTCTTACCGGCCGGCGTCTACGTGCGAACCAGCATCGACGGGGCAGCCGGCGCGACGTGGCGCAACGGCGAGACGCACGTGAGCGGGCGGCTGGACGTGATCGGCCGCTTTCTGCTCGACCCGTTTCGCGAGGTTCCGATCGGCGTGTCGGTCGGCGGTGGCGTGAGCGTGCCGTATGTGAGCGGCGATGCGCACGTTCGACCCTATCTCACCGCGGTGGTGGACATCGAGGGCCGTGCCCGGCGCAACGTCACGCCGGCGCTGCAGATCGGATTGGGCGGCGGCACGCGCATCGGCATCGTGCTGCGGACGTCGCACGGCGCCTGGCGGTAATTCGAAGTCGCCAAGGCGCCGTCAACGAAAACGCCTCCAGAGAGGAGGCGTCGATTTATTTGCAGCGATGTTAGGCTGCCGCCGTGTCGTCGCGCTTCTTCGGCGGCTGAGCGAAACGCTCACCAAGCTTGCGGAGCTCGTCGATCTGCTCGGCGCCAAGCTCGGGATAACGGTCCGTCATGTACGTCATCGTTTCGGAAAACCACTCCTGCTGGTGCTCAGGATCCGATCCGACGACACCACACCGCATGATATGCTGAAACAACTCGTCGCGAGCTTCCTCGAAGGGTGAGGCCATCGCGGGCGCTTTCATCGTGCGGTTCTTCTGTTTGGCCATGTCTGGGGGGTTGGCGTGGGGAGACTCGGAAATGTAACGGATCACCCTGGTTTCTTCTATACGTTTGGCCTATGCCAAAACGTTGCACAGCGACGGAATACTACCAGCGCACGACCCGTTCCCGTCATTCGCTTCGCACCATGCCTGCCGCGCCGATGAATTCGAGAATCATGTTGGCGAGCGTCTCGGGCGCTTCTTCGGGGACGAGGCGTCCCGTCCCGGGCAAACGCACCAGTCGGCTGGCCGGAATCGTGTCGGCGAGCTTTTCACCGAGCTTCGGTCCCACGAACGGATCCTGGTCCCCCCACACGATCAGCGACGGGCGATCGATCTGTCCGAGCTCCACCTCGACCATGTCTTCGTCGTCGACGGCCCGGGCGAGGGCGAGCAGATGGTTCAGTCCGTCCTGCCCCACATAGGGCGCGAGATATCGCGCGACGAGCCCTTCTGGCATAGCCGCCGGATCGGCAACGCTGCGCTCGAGCAGCTCGCGCATCAACGGCGCCGCGCCCAGAATGCCGCGCGACACACGCAGGGCGAAGCGCGCCGTGTTTCGCTGCAACTGCTTGATGTCGTCGGCTGGGACGTCGTCGAACGCCAGTGGGTTGATGAGCACGAGGCGCTCGACGCGTTCGGGTCGATTGAACGCCAGGTGCATGGCAATCGCGCCGCCGAGGTCGATTCCGACCACCGTGGCTTTGGTCAGGCGCAGCGCGGTGAGGGCACGGTCCAGATAGTCGGATTGGGCGGCTATGCCGTATTGCGAATCGAAGGGACGATCGGATTCGCCGTAGCCGAAAAGGTCGATCGCGAACGCCGTTCGGTTCGCCATCGCCATGATCGGCCCCACGTGCCTCCAGAGGAAACTGCAGGTCCCGAAGCCGTGTACCAGCAGGATGGGAGCACCACCGTGGCCGTAGCGCTCGACGTGCATCGAACCAGGGCCCACGGGAATGCGCAGCAGATCAGCGTCTATGGGGTCACCTCAAACGTGCGGGGTGCGGGGTGCGGCGTGCGGCGTTTCGGGGGGCGTGCTGGGTCGGGCGGCTGTGATGCCGGTTCGCTCGTTCCTTGCGCAACCTGGGTACCATCATAGCATCTTTCGGTAACGGCCACGACCGTGAGTTTGTATCTCGGCCGAATTCGTTGAGTGGTGCCCATGGAGCAGGAAGAGACGTACGACGAAGGTCGCGCCCGGAACCTCGAGGCCCTCCTCAGGGCCTTGGCTGAGCGCATTCGCGCGCTCGACGCGCAGGGTCGTCTTCTCGATGAGGCCGGCGAGCTGATGCGGCTCATTGGCGATGTTCGCAGCGAGCTCTTTCACTACGAAGTACGGGTGACGTACGACACCCCTGAGATTGCCGAAAGCCGGCGAATCGTCCGCGAAGCCCAACAAGACACCGAAGCCAAATGGCAAATAAGCGAGTGGAAACCGGAGGAGGACGAAAGTCCGGAGTCGTAAAGTCGTCGAAGAAGACCTCGGCGAGCAATCGAGCGTTCTACCTCATCATCGGCGGCGTCGCCATCCTTGGAATCGGCGCACTGACCTATTCGTCGACCCGCAAAAATCCCGACACCAACACGAGCCCCATCGATACGACCCTCCCATCGGTCAAGTCGTCGGGCTATACGATCGGCAACACGAATGCGCCGCTCCAGGTGACGGAATTCGGTGATTTCGAGTGCCCGGCCTGCGGCCGGTTCTCCGAACTGACCGAGCCCGATGTTCGCAAGAATTATGTGAATACCGGGAAGGTGCTCTGGCGCTTCATCGACTATCCGCTGCCGATGCACCGCAACACGTGGCAGGCGTCGCGTGCCGCCGCGTGCGCGGATGAACAGGGCAAGTTCTGGGAATTCCACGACGCACTCTATTCCACGCAGGATCAGTGGAACGGTGAGGCGACCGGGAACCCCGACAAGTTCATGAAGCAGCTTGGCGGCAAGCTCGGACTCGACGCGTCGAAATTCAACGCGTGCGTCGACGACAAGCGAATGCAGGCGAAGATTCAGGCGCACTACCAACTCGCCATGCAGCGCCAGGTGTCGTCGACGCCGACGTTCGTCATCGGCGATCGCCAGGTGTCCGCGGCGATGTCGTACGACGACTTCGCGAAGATCCTCGACTCCGCGCTCGCGAAGGCGCCGAAGACGGCCACGCCTGGCGCCGGCGGTGACACGGCGAAGGGCGTTTCGATTCCGGCTCCGAAGAAGGGACAGTGAGCACGCGAAAATGGATGGCGTTGGTCAGCCTTCTCGGGCTGTTCCTCGGCGCGTACCTCACGCTGTACAAGTTCGGGTATATCGGCACGCTGGCGTGCAACGTCAGCTCGTGCGAGACGGTGCAGATGAGCCGGTGGTCCACGTTCCTTGGACTGCCGGTGGCAACATGGGGCGCGGGATTCTACCTGCTGATGCTCGCGCTCTCGATCGCCGGCTTACAGGAGCGATTCGAAGCGTCGCGCGCGCTGTCGCTGACGATGGTCCTCCTGACAGGCTGGGGCGTCGCATTCACCGCTTGGCTGAACTACCTCGAGGCATTCGTCATCCACGCGTGGTGCGAATGGTGTCTCGGATCGGCGGCCATGGTGTTGATCCTGTTCGGGCTCGCGATAGCCGATTGGCGGGGGACGGCGTCGGATGACGGCCTCGGCTGACAGCTGACGGCGGAAGGCCGCGGCTAACGGCTTCGGCTATCGGCTGCGGTCGAACTGCGGCGGGTTTCAGCTCTCGGCTGTCGCTATCAGCTTCGGCGGAGCCGTCAGCCGAAGCTGATAGCCGTTGCCGCCAAGCCGCGGCCTTCGGCTGTCAGCCGCCAGCCGAGGCCGTCAGCAAGGTTTTTTTTAGGCTCGCTTTATAGTCCGCGGAGGCTGCTGTTGCCGTCCCTGTGAGGCTTCGTTGATGCGGAGCTTCGGGCGATCCTCGAGGTCGGTCGTTTCCTCGTCGCCGCTATCCGCGGCGCGCCGGCGATACGGCACGAGGTCCTGACCAAGGACGACCAGCGTTCGCGTCGCCACGACGCTCGCGAGCGGTTCGGGGATCGCCATCTCGCGAATGTACGTCTCGATCGCGCGGTCGAACGTCAGGTCTTCGGCGAGCGTGTCCACGAACATCAGCGCGTTGTCGACATGCGCGCGAACAATCGCTTCTTCGGCGCGGGCCTGCGCGAGACGCAGACGTCGCTCAGCAGCGGGCTCGAGCTTCCGACGAAAGATGCGTTCGGGAAAGAGCCGTCGAAGGAAAGCGAACATGGAAACCAATTTAGGGCTCGATGACGTCCCGAACAGGGGGCACAAGCCGTACCAACCGCGCGTGGAGCGCGTGCGGCGAACGGAACAGCTCGTGCAGGGCGCCGCGCCCTGCACGCCAATGTGATCTAGCTCTCTTGCGCTTCGTACTGGTCTTTCAGGCTTGCCACTACGTTCGGGTCCGCCAGCGTCGTCGTGTCGCCGAGCGCTCGCCCTTCGGCAATGTCTCGGAGCAGGCGACGCATGATTTTCCCCGAACGCGTCTTCGGTAGATCCGCGGAGAAGAGAATGTCGTCGGGTTTTGCGATCGCACCGATCTTCTCGGCAACGAACGACCGCAACTCTTCCCTCAGTTCCTGACTGGTCTTGAACCCTTCGCGCAACGTGACGAACGCCGCGAGGGCCTGGCCCTTGAGCTCGTGAGCCCTCCCGACTACAGCAGCTTCGGCCACTGCCGGATGCTCCACGAGCGCCGACTCGACTTCCATCGTGCCGATACGGTGGCCCGCGACGTTCAGCACATCGTCGACGCGACCCAGGATCCAGTAATAGCCATCGTCGTCGCGCTTGGCGCCGTCGCCGGGGAAGTAGAGATCCGGGCGGCCCGGCCACTTCGAAAAATACGTCTGGACGTATCGTTCGTCGTCGCCCCAAATCGTGCGGAGCATCGAGGGCCAGGGGCGCGTGATGGCAAGCAATCCGCCCCCGACCTTGATCTCGCCGGCTTTGGTGTCGAGTAGCGCCGCGGTGAATCCAGGGAGGGGCGTGGTCGCGCTACCGGGCTTCGTTTCGGTCACGCCTGGCAGCGGGGAGATCGCAATCGCGCCGGTCTCCGTCTGCCACCACGTGTCGACGATCGGACAGCGGTTGCCACCGATCTTTTCGCGGTACCACATCCACGCCTCAGGGTTGATCGGTTCGCCAACGGACCCGAGCAGGCGGAGACGCGAGAGATCGTGCTTGGCCGGCCACTGGTCGCCCCATTTCATGAACGCGCGGATCGCGGTGGGCGCAGTGTAGAGGATCGTCACGCCGTAGCGCTCGCAGATCTCCCAGAAACGATCTTTTTCAGGCCAATCGGGCGCGCCTTCGTACATGACACAGGTCGCGCCGTTCGACAGTGGCCCGTAGACGAGATACGAGTGCCCGGTGACCCAGCCGACGTCAGCGGTGCACCAGAAGACGTCGTCCTCCTTGAGGTCGAACACGAGCTTCGTCGTGGTCGTGACGCCGACGAGATAACCACCCGTCGTGTGCACGATACCCTTCGGCTTGCCCGTCGTGCCCGATGTGTAAAGTGTGAACAGGACGTCCTCGGCGTCCATCTTCTCCGGTTCGCATTTGGGGCTCGCGTCGCGCATCAAGCGGTGCCACCAGTGGTCGCGGCCCTCCGTCATCTCGGCGAACGCTTCGTCGCCAGTCGCGCCGGCGCGTCGTTGAACGACGACGACATGCTCGATCGACGGGCACTCCTCGAGCGCCTTGTCGGAGTTCCGCTTCAACGGAACGACCGATCCGCGGCGGTAGCCTGCGTCGGCGGTGATGAGCACCTTTGCCTGGGCGTCGTTGATACGATCCCGGAGCGATTCAGGAGAGAAGCCGCCGAACACCACCGAGTGAATGGCGCCGATCCGGGTGCAGGCGAGCATCGCGATCGCGACTTCGGGGATAAGCGGCATGTAGATGGCCACGCGATCGCCGCGCTCGACGCCGAGCTTTTTGAGAACGTTCGCGAACTTCTGGACCTCGACGTACAGATCCCAATAGGTGAGGGTGCGTCGATCGCCAGGCTCACCTTCCCAGATGAGCGCAGCTTTGTTGCGGCGCGCCGAGCCGATGTGGCGGTCGATGCAGTTCACCGAGACGTTCAGCGTTCCGCCGAGGAACCACTTGGCGTGCGGCGGCTTCCACTCGAGCACGGTGTTCCACTTCTCGAACCACTCGAGCTGGCTGGCCTGCGCCTCCCAGAACGCCTCGGGGTTCTCCGTCGCCTTGGCGTAGATCGCGGGATCGGAGACGAGTGCGCCCAGACGGAAGTCGGCCGACGGCGGGAATTTGCGATTCTCGTTGAGGAGTGCGTCGATCTCAGACATGTGGCTTTAGAGGGGACGGGGGACGGGCGACGGGCGACGGGCGAACCTCAGAACGTGACCTGTTACCTGCGTGTAATGAGCCCGAAGTCGGGAAGCACGGCGTTCTTCAGAGGATTCTGAAGACCGAACAGGTGGATCAGGAGCTCGTGCAGCGTGCGATTTTCGCGGACGCCAAGGCGAACGTCGGAGCGAAAATCGGGGCCGACGGCGAGGAAGATGCCCATCATCTCGGGAGTCCGCGGGTCGTAGCCGTGTTCGCCGAGTGTGTAGAGCGCCTTCGGCACCGTCGATATGAATTCGTAGCCAGGATCGGCAAGGAGGAACAGGTCGCCGAAACGGCGGTTCTGTTCGGTCCGCCATTCGGCCGGGAATCCGCCCGGGCGGTAGAGACGCATGTGCGGGATCGCCTTACGGAGCGCCGCTGCCAACGAATCCATGTTCAGCGCGGGCCCCGCTGGATCCTGCCAGATGGAGAGCGTCGCATGCTCGTCGTCGACGAGCGCGCCGGCTTTGGGCAGGACGCTGTCGACATCGATGTCGTGATCTCGCGGTACGGAGATGAGTCCGTGGTCCGACACGACGATCAGGTCGATGTCGCTTCGTCCGAGCTTCGCGAGAGAGTCGCGCAGGACACCGATCGTTTTATCGGCTGCGCGCACGCCCGCGTATGCCTCGGGCGATTCAGGTCCGTAGCGATGGCCAGGAACGTCGACGACGCCGGAATACATCATCACGAGATTGGGACGCTGCGCCGCGGGCAGGCGCAGCCAGTGCATGATCTCGCCGATCTTCAGAGAGTCGGGAACTGTGGCGTCGAACGGATGCCAATAGGTTGGCCGAACGCCGCCGATTTCTGCTTCGCTCCCCGTCCAGAAATACGCCGCGGTCTTGAGTCCCGCGCGCTGCGCGGTCACCCAGATCGGTTCGCCGCCGAACCAGGAGCCCTCGTTCGCCGATGTTCGAAGGAACGTCGCCTTCCGAATCGGATCGAAGAACGAATTGATCGTGATTCCGTGCTGGCCCGGCGTGAGGCCGGTCGCCATGGAGTAGTGATTCGGAAAGGTCTTGGACGGGAACTGCGGCAAAAATGGCGCGCGTACGCCCTCGGACATGATCCGGCGGAAGTTCGGCAGCGTGTCGCGGTCGAGGAATCGGTCGCCGAGGGCGTCGAACGAGACCACGACGATAGTCGGCGGGTGCGCGCGCACGGTTGGCTGCGCGACGGCGCTTGCCGCGAAGAGCGCGGCGGCCAGGGTCGAGCAGGCAAAAAGGCGCGCTGAAGCCATGCGCGGACGATACAAGAAGCAGGGGTGAGGGTGAAGGGTTGAGGGTGAAGGGTTGAGCGCCCCTTGGCCCTTCACCCTTAGCCCTTAACCCTCAACCCTGCCTATCTTTGGCGCATGACTTCGACCCTCCCGGCGGTCGATGCGTCCGGCATCCGCCGGAGCTTCGGTCGCCGTCGCGCCGTTGATGGCGTGGACCTCTCCCTCGATCCTGGCGATTGCCTCGCGCTGTTCGGTCCGAATGGCGCGGGAAAGACCACGCTCCTCCGGGTAATCGCGGGCCTTCTGAAGCCGACGGCAGGGACGGTTCACGTCAGTGGACGAGAAGTCCGGGGGGATGCGTCGGCGCGTGAACAGGTCGGGCTGATCTCGCATCAGAGCATGCTCTACGGAGCGCTCACGGCGCGCGAGAACGTGGAATTCGCCGCGCGTCTGTACGGTGTTGCTGACCCACGAGCCGCGGCCATGGCCGCGCTGGAGCGAATTCGCATCGCGGATCGCGCCGAGATGCGCGTGCAGTCGCTGAGCCGTGGCATGCAGCAGCGAGTGTCGATCGCCCGGTCGATCGTGCACGAGCCGAGCGTCGTGCTGCTGGACGAGCCATATACTGGGCTCGACGCAGCCGGCGGCGCGGCGCTCACGGATATGCTTCAGGTCCTTCGGGCGGCCGGTGCAGCGCTCGTCCTGGTGACGCACAACGTCGACGAAGGCCTGGCGATCGCGTCGCATACCGCGATCATGCTTGCCGGCAAGATCGTGCGGCGCGACATCTGCTCGGAGCTCGATCATCGGGCGTATCTCGCGGCATATCGCGCGATGGTGGTCTCGGGAGCCGCCAACGTGATGAGCGCGGCTCGATGAACGCACGCCGTCCACCGGGAACGCTCGCCAGCGCGTGGCTGATCGCGCGCAAGGATCTGGCGATCGAATTCCGCACTCGCACGGCATTCCTTTCCGCGCTCGTGTTCTCCGTGCTCGCGATCGCGACGTTCTACTTCACGTGGGATACGTCGGTCGTCACCGCGGCGGATCGCGCGCCCGGCGTTCTCTGGGTCGTGCTGACGTTCTCCGCGCTGCTTGGCCTTCAACGGTCGTTCGGACTCGAGGAGCACGATCGCGCCATCGACGCGCTCCTTGTGTCGCCGATCAGTCGCGAGGCGATCTACCTCGGCAAGGCGATCGGCAATCTGGCATTCCTCGTCGCCGTGCAGGTCGTCGCGATTCCCGCGCTCGCGCTGTTTTACGACCTTCGACTCGGCCGCGCGATGGCGATCGTCGCCGGTATCGTGGTGCTGGCGATGATCGGCATCGTCGCCATCGGTACTCTGTTCAGCGCCATGGCGGTGAATACTCGGCTGGCGGAGCTCCTGTTGCCGATGCTGAGTTTACCATTCTTTGTGCCCGTCCTCCTCTGCGGCGCCCAGGCGGCAAGCCTCGTGTTTGCCGGGCGGCCGATGGCCGAGGCATGGCCTTGGTTGAGGATTCTCGTCGCGTTCGACATCGTCTTTGTCGTCGCGTGCACGCTCGCATTCCCCTTCACGCTCGAAGAATGACCTCCGTTGCTCCGCGCACCCACGCGTCAGCCCCGCTCGAGGCGAAGCCGGTTTTCGACTGGTTCTTCGCCTTCGCGGTGCTGCTCGTGATCGGGATCTATATTCGCGCGATCTACTTCACGCCCATCGAGGCGCTTCAGGGCCCGATTCAGAAGATCTACTATCTGCACGTGCCGGCGGCGATCGCGGCGTACGTCGCGATAAGTCTCACGGCGCTCGCCTCCGTCGTGTACCTGTGGCTCGGCGACGACCGCTTGGATCGACTCGCTGCCTCCTCGGCCGAAGTTGGCCTGCTGTTCCTGTCGATCGTGCTGACGACGGGTCCGCTGTGGGCAAAGCAGCAATGGGGGACATACTGGGCATGGTGGGACATGCGTCTCACGCTGACGCTGTTTCTCGCGTTCGTGGTCGCCGCATACATCGTGCTCCGCGATGCGATCGAGGATGACGCTATGCGCCGGCGCTACTCTGCGGTGCTCGCGGTGCTCGGCGCTCTGCTGATTCCGTTCATTCATCTCAGCGTCTACATGTTTCAGGCGCGGCTGCATCCATTGCCCGTCGCGTTGAAACCGGGCCAGCCGTCCATGTCGCCCGAGATGATGTGGACGTTCTTTCCGTCGATGATCGTGTTCACGATCCTCTGCATCGCGTTCATCCGAGCGCGCTATCGCATTGGCGTGCTGCGCGACATCGCCGCGCATGCGGGAGACTCCGATGCATCTTGATTCGGCGCAGACCTATCACGTTGCGTACGTGTGGGTGACGGTCGTGTACGTGGCGTACACGCTCTCGCTCGTGGTGCGGACTCGCCGCGCGCGCGACGCGGCTCGTCGCCCGGAATGAGCGGGATCGTCTACCTCGTCGGCGCGGGTCCGGGCGACCCGGGGTTGCTCACGCTCCGCGGCGCCGAGCTGCTCGTGATGTGCGACGCGATCGTGTACGACGCGCTGGCGAATCCTGCGCTCCTCGCGCTGGCATCGGTCCAGGATCGCGCCACGCCGGTCGAGGTGCACGACGTCGGGAAGCGCGGAGGCGCGAGCGAGTCGGCGCGACAGGACGAGATCAATGCGCTCCTCGTCCGACTCGGGCGAGAAGGAAAGCGCGTGGTCCGACTCAAGGGCGGCGATCCGTTCGTCTTCGGTCGAGGCAGCGAGGAAGCGCAGGCGCTCGCGGATGCGAAGATTCCGTTCGAGGTCGTGCCGGGTGTGACGGCTGGCATCGCCGCGCCGGCGTACGCAGGAATTCCCGTGACGCATCGCGGTGCGTCGACTTCGGTCACCTTCGTGACGGGCCACGAAGATCCGTCCAAGGAGCACACGACGACGGATTGGGCCGCTCTGGCGCGCGCGGGAGGGACGATCGTTCTCTACATGGGCGTGAAGACGCTGCCCAGCATCGCGAAGGCGTTGATTGCCGGCGGCCGGTCGCCGGAAACGCCAGCCGCGGCGATTCAATGGGGAACACACCCGCACCAGCGCACCGTGACGGCCACGCTCGCGACCCTTGCCGACGAGATCGCGACTCACGGCCTGTCTGCGCCGGTGATCACGGTGATCGGCGACGTCGTTTCGCTGCGGAACGAGATCGGCTGGTTCGACTCGCGACCGCTGTTCGGCAAGCGCGTCGTCGTGACGCGCGCGCGGTCGCAGGCCGCGTCGCTCAGCGAGCGGCTATCCGCTCTGGGCGCTCAGGTGATCGAGATGCCGGCAACGCGCATCGAGGTGATGGATCCCGAGCCATTGCGCGCGGCGCTCGCTCGATTGCCCGAATACGGTTGGGCCGTGTTCACCAGTCAAAATGCCGTGCGGATCTTCTGGGACGCGCTGCGTGCCGAAGGGCGCGATGCGCGCGCGCTCGCCGGAGTGAAGATCGCGGCGGTTGGACCGGCCACCGCGGCGGCGTTGTTGGACCGGGGTCTCGCGGTGGACGTGTCGCCAGACCGTTTCGTGGCCGAGGCATTGCTTGATGCGCTGCGTGATCGCCGCGACGTTCGCGGCGCTCGCGTGCTCTACGCGGCTGCCGAGGGTGCGCGAGAGACGCTGCTGATCGGCCTCGAGGAGCTGGGCGCGGTGGTCGACCACGTCGCCATGTACCGCTCGACGGTCGATGGCGACGGCGCCGCCGCGCTCCGCGAGCGTTTGTTGAATGGCGAAGTCGATCTGGTGACGTTCACGTCGGCGTCCTCGGTGAATGCGTTCGTCGACGCCGTCGGCGCCGACGCGGCAAAGCGCGCGCCCGCCGTGTCGATTGGGCCGATCACCACCGCGGCGGCGCTGGCCCGCGGGCTCGAGGTTCGATCCGAAGCAGTGCAGTCGACCATTTCCGGACTCGTGGATGCTGCGCGATCGTAGTGTGCTGATCATCGCGACGCGATCGTCGGAGCTCGCGCTTCGCCAGGCGCGCCAGGTCCAGCGCGCGCTCGAGTCGCGCGGGCTGAAGTCCGAGCTCAAGACGTACAAGACTACGGGCGACAAGAAGCTCGACGAGCCGCTGAGCGCGATCGGCGGAAAAGGGTTGTTCACCCGAGAGCTGGAGTTCGATCTCGCGAAGGGCAAGGTCGACTGTTGCGTGCACTCGCTCAAGGATCTGCCGACTGAGATGCCGCCGGGCCTCGAGATCGTTTCGCTTCTGCCACGTGAAGATCCGCGCGACGTGCTCGTGGTGAACGGGAACATCGGAGCCGGCTCGATCGCCGAGCTTCCTCCGGGATCGCGGGTCGGAACCTCGAGCCTTCGACGCCGTGCACAGCTCATCGCGGCGCGACGGGATCTCGACGTCGTCGAGCTGCGCGGCAACGTGCCAACCCGCCTGAAGAAAGTCGACGACGGGCATGTGCACGCGGCGATCCTCGCGGCGGCTGGCTTGCACCGTCTCGACGCCAGGCAGCACATCACGGCGTATCTGGATGCGCCGCTCTGGCTTCCCGCTGCGGGGCAGGGAGCAATCGCGATCCAGATCCGCGGCGACGACGACGAATCGCGTGCGCTGTTTGCCCAGCTGGGCGACCGGGACACGATGATCGACGTCACGGCGGAGCGAGCGTTCCTCGGGGCGCTCGAGGGCGGCTGTCAGGTGCCGATCGGGGCGCTCGTCGTGGGGACGGGAAGCGACCGTGTCCTTCACGGATTCATCGCCGACATCAAGGGCGAGCGCTCGGTGCGGGGAGAGCTCACGGTCGACATGAGTCAGCCTGAGTTGACGGGCGTTCGATTGGCGAACGAGCTTCGCCATCGCGGTGCGAGCGAGATCCTCGAGTCGCTGCGGCGTGCGGACCATCTGCCGGCGCCGCAGCCCGAGTAGAAGCTCCGGTCAGTGGACGATGAGGGTTCGGCTCGCGATCGGGACGATCGAACCGAATACACCGAGGGCGCCGTCGAGGTGACCGATCGGCCCTTCTCCGGTGAAGAAGTCGGTGCTTCGCCGGAAGTAGTCGTAGTAATTCTCGTCGACGGCGCTGACGACGACCTGGTGCGTGAGTCCCGCATAGAAGGCGCGGCGATCGACGTTTCGAACGTCGCCGGCAAGAGAGACCGCCGTGTCCGCAAACAGGCTGAACAAGCCGCGCTGTGATGAGATCGTGACCTCGTAGCCGCTCGCGCCGGTCACGCGCGGCCAGACGAGCGCCAACGTGTCCCGCGACACATCGAATGGCTCGGGCGTCGGCGGCGCGAGCGCCGAGTCGAAACGCGGTATGATCGTCGAGCCCCTTACCTGCCGTCCGTCGGGCAGCAGGATGCGCAGTTGATAGGCGCCGCCGGCGATCAGGCCGACGCCATACTTCGCCAGCGACAGGCGGTAGACCGTCGTCACGCGTGGCGCCGGGCTGATGACGACCGTCTCACTGTCTACGATCTCCTCGGCGGCAAGAGTGTGTCCATCCGGGGTGATGACCGCGACCTGTGCGCCGGGAATGGCTTTCTGGTGCTTGATCGTACCGTCCACCGTCTCGACGGTCACGTACTGATCGTTCGTGGACACGTCGAGCACGGCCTGGACGAAGATTGCGTCGACCTTTGGCGCGATGATCTGTTGATCGACGCACGCGACGGGTAATACGGCTGCCAGAGCGAGGAGGGCGCGCCAGCGATGGGCGATGTCAGTATGCAATGCTCACTCCAAACGTTGGAATGAAGGGTAGGTTGGGAAACGACGCCTGCTTCGGCTGCCCGGTGAACGAGTAGATGTAGGCCGCCGGGTTTCGCGAGTTGAGCACGTTGACGACGCTGAGGTATGGCGAGACGTCGGCGCCAAAGAGTCGCCCGGATCGATTGACGCTGACGTCGATGCGCTCGTACCAGGGAAGCCGTGCAGAGTTCAGGGGACCCTGGATGCTCTCCTCTGTTGGCGTCGAGGTCGTCGACACCCAGCGGTGCGTGGCGGGGTTGTAGCGAGAGCGTGCGAAACCGCCGATGACCGGCGTTGTCGGCAAACCGCTCGCGAGGTTGATGCGCGCGCCGAGTGTATACTGGCCGGCGCGCCAACTGCCCACCGCGTTGAGGTTGTGCCGCCGATCCTGAGTGGGGAAATAGTGCGCGCCATCGGCCGTGACACGCGTATTGAGCGCGTACGAATATCCGATCCACCCCGTGAACGGACCGGAGCCCAGCTGGCGCAGCAGAAAATCCACGCCGTAGGACGTTCCACCGCTTCTGAGGAATTCATCGCCGGCGGCGAGTTGGTCATCCTTGGTGTTAGGGATGAGCAGATCCTGATATCGCTTGTAGAATGCCTCCATGTGAAGCATTCGGGTCGGCGTGATCCAGCGCTCGATGCCCGCGGTAACATCGCGTGCGCGCGATACCGGCGTGTTGGCATCGCTGCCAACCCAGTAGGTGAATGGCTGTACCGGCTCCTCCTCGCGGCCGAGCGAGTGGAGCCATTGTGCATAGCTTCCCGCGCCCGCGGTGATCGCGAGCCGCGGTGAGAGGAAGTATTTCGCTGACACGCGCGGTGACAGCCCGTGCCAGCCAGTCGGCGTCACGGCGTCGAGACGAAGTCCGCCCTCGACGATCAGCGCGGCTGTCGGTCGCCACACGTCGTCGGCGAACAGGCTGATCGAGCCATTCCTGAAGCGCAGTGAGTCGAGCGGCAAAACGCCGCCCAGCACGGAGAACGCGGCCATCGTCTGGTACGAGATCCGTTGTTGCGCGAGCTCGTATCCGAACGTTCGCGTGTGCGACCCGGAGAAAAGCGACGCGCTCCCGCCGACACGAATGTCGGCGACGCGATTGTCCGCGCGAGCCAGCGCGTCGAATACGTCGAGGCGCGTCGAGAACCGCGTGAACGACAGGCGCTGTTCGAACGTCGCGCTATCGCCCAGCGCTCGCCCGAACGCCTGGGGGGCGACGGCGGTTTTCGAGACGGTGACGCCCACGACACTGTTCCCCCAATTGCCCCCGACTTCGTCCTGCGAGCCGTCCACGAGCCCACCGGCATCCAAGCCATCGTAGGCGGTGACGGAAATCCGCGTTCCGTTGCCGAATCGGCGCGCGAGATGCGCCTGCACATCCTGAAAGTGGTAGGGAAACGCGTCCCGCTTGTACAAGTTGATGACCGCATCCGCATACGTGCGCCGGCCGGCAATCATCCACGAGCCATCGCCGTCGGCGAAGGTCCGTCCAACGGATCCGATCGCCGACGCCAGCGAGACCTCCATCGTTCCATGCAGCCGATCGCTGAGTGGCTCGGCGGACGTCACGTCCAACACGCTCGACAATCGGCCTCCATAGCGCACGGGCAGGGAGCCTTTGCGGAGCTCGACCCTGCCGACGGTCGGGCCAATGAAGGTGCTGAACAATCCTCCGAGGTGGAACGGGCTGTAAATCGGATAGCCGTCGAGCAGGATGAGATTCTGATCCGACTCGCCGCCGTGCACGTTGAAGCCGGCCGACCAGTCACTCCGTGCCTCGATGCCGGGAAGCAGCTGCACCGATCGAAGCACGTCGGGCTCGATGAACATCGGCGCCGAGCGTAGCCCCACGCCGGTCATCGAGATCGCGCCAAGCGTCTCGGTCGATTCGAATCGTTGTTGCTCGAATTGGGCCGCCTCGGATCGCATCGCGGGAAGCGCGACGGGACTGCTGATCGAAGTGTCCCGCGCGACCGCCCGTGTCGGCGATGCCGTTCTCGCTTCTCCGACGACGATCTGGCCACGGGTCGACACGCGCACCGACACGTGGCTCTGCATTGCGATCTCGACGAGCGCGACGGCCGCCGTCCGAGGGCGCGCGGCGATGGAGATCTTCGAGCTCAGCGCGGCGAGCTGTGGATCCAGCGTGAGATTGAGCCGTGCGAGAGTCGCGACCCGCGTGAACGCGACCGCGGCGGTCTGCTCCGCGAAGCCGTCCGTGATGAGCGTTTGAAGCGCGGGGATGCCGTTGCCGTCCGAACGAAGTGCGGCGAACGACGAGTCAGGTCGCTGCGCGCCGGCGACGTGCCCGAGAGCGATGAGCGCGACGGCCGGTGCGACACGAGCGAATGCTCTCATTTTACGGGTGGTGAGAGAGTGATGACGCGATCGTTGCGATCCGCGCGCAAACCGAGTGTCATGGTGAGCGCCTCCAGCACATCCGCGAGCGAGGGGTCGTTGTACACCGCCGTCACTCGGCGCCGGGCGAGCGTTTCCGAGGAGAAGGCAAAGTCGACGTCGAACCAGCGCGAGAGCTCCGCGGTGACCGAGCGTAGCGATTGATCCGTGAACACGAGTCGACCGTCGACCCAAGCGGCGCGGCTTTCCGCGGCGTTGCTGTCGGCGCGAGTCGCGGAACCGTCGAGCGTGACCCGGCCGACCTCGCCCGCGTGCAGTTCGATGGCCGATCGAACCGCCGTCGTCGCGCCGGCGAGTGACACCAGACCGGCGGTCACAGACACTTCGACGGTCGAGTCGCCAGGATAGGCACGCACGACGAAGTCGGTGCCAAGGTCCGTGGTGATCGCATTGTGGGCGCGCACCACGAACGGTCGAGCGGCATCGTGCACGACTTTGAAGCTGGCCAGTCCGCTCAACTCGACGTCGCGAGCCGTGCCGCCCAGGCGATATCGCACCGTCGACGCTGGGCCGAGCGTCACGACGGAATGATCGGGTAGCCGAATCGACGCGCGTTCGCCCGCCGCTGTCGACAGGGTACGCGTCGTGACCACGGGCTGGATGAGGCGCCAGCCGACTCCAACGGCCACGACGAGCGACGCCGCGGCGAGCCAGGGAGTCGATCGCCGAATTCGTGACGGCGGCTTGGCGACGGTGTCGAGCCCTTCGATGCGCGCCTGGAGTCGCGCCCACTCGGCGTCGGTGCGCCAAGCGCGGCGAGTCGGCCGATCGGATTCCTGAGGCGGGTCGTGGGTCATGACCTCTCGACCCTCAGTCCGGAAAAAACCCTACCTCGTACCGTTCAGTCGGGCAGAGTGGCCAACGCGCCCCCGTGCGGAGCGAGGGTCTCGCGAAGCTTTCGCTTGGCGGTGGCGACCAGTTTCTCGACACCCTTGATCGAGATTCCCATCGCCTCCGCGACGGCATCATTCGACATGCCGTGTTCCCACCGCAGGACGATCGCGAGCCGCGTACGTGGCGGGAGGGCGTCAATCGCCGCGCGAACCGCCGCCTGCCGTTCGTCGGCCTCGAGGGCGCGATCGGGCAGCGTGACGGGGGCGGCAATTCCCGCGATATCCGGCCGACTGTCGATCCACAACGCCCATCGGCGGACGACGGCTCGATGCCGCAGGTGATGGAGCGCTCGATTTCGCGCCGCGGAGAACAGGTAGGCGCGTAGCGATCGAGCGGCGAGGTCGCTCCGCTTGATCCACAGCACGAAGAACAGGTCCTGGACGATCTCCTCGGCGATCGCCTGGGAGCGAACGTAGGTGTCGACGACCTCGCACAACGGCGCGTGAAGGGTACGGAACAGCTCCTCGAATGCCGAGACGTCGCCGGCGCGAATGCGATGGAGGAGGTCCTGACCCATGCCGCGGTACTTATCAATCGAAGCGCTAGGCGGCAATGGGCCTCGCTACCTTTGGGATGTGCCATCATTTCCCAACTACCGCTCGCGACGTCTGCGTCGCACAGCCGGTCTCCGTCGCCTCGTGCGCGAGACGTGGTTGAATCCGTCGCAGCTCGTGCTACCCGTCTTCGTCCGTTCCGGTTCCGGCGTTCGAGCTCCGGTCGAATCCATGCCAGGCGTCGATCAGACATCGGTCGACGAGATGTTGCGTGACGCGCACGCGGCGGCGTCGGCCGGCGTGGGCGGAGTGCTGCTATTCGGAATTCCTGATCGAAAGGACGCAACCGGGTCCGAGGCCTGGAACGACGACGCGCCAGTCCAACAGGCGGTACGTGCTCTGAAGAGCGAGCTGCCGAACCTCGTCGTCATCACCGACGTTTGTCTGTGCGAATACACTGATCACGGCCACTGCGGCGTGATTCGAAACGGTGATGTCGACAACGACGCGACCCTCGAGCTCCTGGCTCGGGAGTCTGTGTCGCACGCGCGCGCGGGCGCCGACCTCGTTGCGCCGAGCGACATGATGGACGGACGCGTCGGTGCGATCCGGCGCTCGTTGGACGAGCACGGTTTCGCCGACACCGCGATCATGAGCTACGCGGCGAAGTACGCCGGGCCGTTCTACGGTCCGTTTCGCGAGGCGGCCGAGTCGACGCCACAGTTCGGCGATCGTCGCAGCTATCAGATGGACTCGGCGAATTCCGACGAGGCGATGCGCGAGGTCGCGCTCGACATCGAAGAGGGCGCGGACGTGGTGATGGTCAAGCCGGCTGGTCCGTTTCTCGACGTGATTCAGCGAGTGAAGCGTGAGACCGGATATCCTGTCGCCGCGTACCAGGTGAGTGGCGAGTACGCTATGATTCAGGCAGCCGCCGACCGCGGCTGGATCGATCGCGAGCGTGTGATGATGGACTCGCTGCTTGGCATCCGGCGCGCGGGAGCGGACATCATCATCACGTATTTCGCGCGCGAAGCGGCTGCGCTGCTTCGGCGGGAGCTCTAGAAAATGAAGTACCGCACCTTTCCGGGAACCTCGATCCGCGTGAGCGAGATCGGTTTCGGAACGTGGACCATCTCGACCGGCTGGTGGGGCGAGAAGACGGACGAGGAAGCTGTAGGATTGTTGCGTCGCGCGCTCGACGACCATGGCGTGACGTTCTTCGATGCAGCCGACGCATACGGCAACGGTCGTTCAGAGCGTCAGCTCGCGGAAGCGTTTCGAGGCCGGCGTCAGGACGTCGTGCTCGCGACGAAGGTGGGGTACGACATCTACGACGAAGCGGCGCAAAAGGCTCGGCGCGGGCAGAACGAGCTGCCGATGCGCACCGATCCGGCGTTCATTCGCTCTGCCGTCGACAAGTGTCTCGAGCGCCTGGAGACCGACTACATCGACGTGCTTCAGCTGCACAACGCGAAGATGGAGCACGTGCGCGACGCCGAGCTGTGGGGAACGATGCGCGAGCTGCAGCGCGAGGGAAAGATCCGCGCGTGGGGCGCCGCGTTCGGTCCGGCGATCGGCTGGCTTTACGAAGCCGTGGAGCTCGTAGAGCGCGAGCCGGACATCAACACCATCCAGATGATCTGGAACGTGCTCGAGCAGCATCCGGGCACGCCCATGATCGACGCGGCCAAGGAGCACGCGCCGAACTGCTGCTTCAACATTCGTGTGACGCACGCGTCGGGAATGCTGGAAGGGAAGTACACCGCCGACACGGTCTTTCCGGAGAACGATCACCGGCGCCACCGTCCGCGCTCGTGGCTCGTCAACGGCGTCGAGAAGGTTCGCACCCTCGACTTCCTCACGCGCGACATGACGCTCGGCCAGGCCGCGCTCAAGTGGCTCCTCGATGAGCCGCGCGTCGTGACGACACTGCCGAACATCTACGACGGCGAACAGCTCGGCGAGTTTTCCGACGCGAGCGACAAGAGAGATCTCACATCGCAGGAAATGCAACGCGTGGCCGAACTGAACGAGCGGAATTTCGGGGTGACCGAGGAACCGATGTCGTACAAAGGCACGATGCATCGCGCTCCCGACTCACCTTCACCGCTTCCAGCCCGCTCATGATCAACCTTTGGCGCGACCTGCCACCGGGTCGCAGCGCTCCTGAAGAGGTTACCGCGGTCGTCGAGATTCCGTTCGGCAGCCGAAACAAGTACGAGCTGGATAAAGCCACGGGGCTGATGAAGCTCGACCGCGTGCTGTATTCCGCGGTGCACTATCCCGGCGATTACGGGTTCATCCCCCGCACGTTGCACGAGGACGGCGATCCGCTCGACGTCCTCGTCCTCGTCAAGGAACAGACCTTCTCGGGCTGTATGATCGACGTGCGCCCGCTCGGCGTGCTGAAGATGCTCGACCGCGGCGAACCCGACGACAAGATTCTCGCGGCTCCGCTCCACGATCCGTACTACGAGGAGTTCTTCGACATCGCCGACATCCCGCGCCACGTGTTGAAGGAAGTCGAATACTTCTTTTCCACGTACAAGGATCTGGAAGGGAAGCGGGTCCAGATCCGGGGTTGGGAGAAGAGCGACGTCGCGATGCGAGTCATCAACGAGTCGATCGAGCGCTACGACCGCACATACCTTCGCGTCGGACCGTAACGACAGGGGCGATGGTTGCGGGTTGAATGGCATCCGCCGACATCCGACATGGGTGTCGGCGTTCGTGTTTGTCGGGTGCCTTCGAGGATTGCGAATGCCTAGCATTCGCCCGTTGCTTTATTCGCCGTTGACAGCGAGCCAGTCCGCCTCGAAGGTTAAGCGTGCCTTCCGCGGCGAACCGACTGATCGTGCTGTTGAGCGCCTTTGCCCTGCTCGGGGCAGCGTCGGCGTGCGAGCGCGCGTCGAAGACGCCTGCCACGAAGCGCACCGCGACGCAGCCGTCGAACGCGGACCTCGTCGCCGCATGGGACCGCGCGACCCAGGGACGCGTCATCGCGCGGGCCGAATCGCGGTTCATGGTCATCGAGAACGACAGTTGCCCTGGCACTCGCACGGTCACGAGCCGGTTCGAGCAGGCGGGCGAAGCGCTATTGCAGCTCACGGAGGACAACGCGGTCGTTCAATGCAGCGAGGGCACGCGGAGCCGGCCCACGGTACTGATCTGGCGCAAGCCGCCGTATAGGGGGCAGGCGGACACGATCCACGTGTACGAGCCGTGGATCCGATCGTTCGCAGAGGTCCTCATCGAGGGAACCAGCGAGGGCGGGATGCTGCCATCAGAGAATGCCTATTATAGCATAGAGACAGGCAAGCTTCTGTTCCGGAGCCAGTTCCGGGCCGCCGTGTTCGACGCGAACGCCCGACGCCGGTTTCTCGGCGTCGTGGGTGGACGCGACACGATGGCGACGGTGGCCTATAGCACTCACAACGCAGTCAAACAGGTACTCCACATCGCGAACCCGCACGACGCGTCGACGCGTGAAGTCGCCGAATTCATCGTCGACTCGATGTCGCTCGACGGGCCGGGGCGTCAATGCTGCAACAACATCACCCTGGGCCTCGGCAGCAAGGACACCGTGCCGGTGAGCGGCATCACCCTCACCTTCTGGCTCGGCTCGGACGGCGAGGGCGTCGTCGACTTTCCCAGCCGTCGCTTTGTCGTGCGCATCGTCAACGACCGGCTCGTGCTCGACTCGGGCGCCAGGAAATAACCCCACCCCGGACAGAGGGGCCTAGTCCTCGTCGTCTTCGTCGTCGACGACGAGCGCGTCTTCGCGACGACGGACCACGACGTTCACGTCGGCCATGAACGCATAGCCGGTGAGCCGGATTATCGGCGTGCTGCTCGCCGCCGGCAGGTCGGACGACACCTCGTCAGCGCGGCTCTGCACGTTCGCCATCACCGAATGCGCGTCGACGACGACGCGCACTCCCGGTGGAACGACGATCTTGATCGAGGCCATCACCGCGCGCATGCCGATCTCGGACACGCCTGACTGGAGCACTGCGTGCGTGAGGTCGATCTTGGTGTCGGACATGATCGCGACCAGATCGAGCTTTCGTGCGAGCGCCCACCGGCCGACGCGCTTCGTCGTGCTCATGAGCGAGAGCATCCGCGCGTTCGGCAGCTCGTACGTCGCCGGCGCGCCAGCCTTCCCTGGAACGACCTTCGCGCGCACGTAGTCCGCGGGAACCATCGCCGATCCCCGCAGGTCGGCGGTGATCGTTTCGAGCTCGGCGACATTCGCTGCCCGATAGACCTGCTCGATTCGGCGCTCGAGATCCTCGAGGGAGAGGTCGTCATTGGCAAAGTGCGCGGAGAGCTCCTCGATCTTGAGCTCCCGCGCACGCGCCAGCGACGGAATGGGGACGTCGGCCATGCCCGAAAGATACTCGCGGGCGCCGCGAGGCGCGCCGCGTCCGCTTACACTCTCGGTGTTGCGCTGGGAGCCGCGGCGTCCTCCGCTCCGTGGGGCATGAACAACTTCTCATACAGCAGGGCGGCGACACAACCACCGAGCAGTGGTCCGACCCAGTACGCCGTCTGTCCCTCGAAGATGTGCGTTACCACGGCCGGCCCGAACGAGCGCGCCGGATTCATCGACCCGCCGGTGAGTGGTCCGATTGCCAGAATGCCGGCGGTGACGGTCAGGCCGATCGCGAATCCGCCGACCTTCGGTCCGCGCGGATCGACCGCGGTGGCAAATACTGTGAACACGAGGAAGAACGTCGCGATCGCTTCGAGGAAGATCGCCTGGATCAGGTTGATGTCCGCCGAGATCGACTGACCGCCGAGTCGAGTGACCGCAACGATGCTGGCCGGGTAGAGCGCCTTGAGGATGTAGGCCGCAACGATCGCGCCGGTGAACTGCGCGATCCAGTACACCGCGGCCATCATCGGCTCGATGCGGCGCGTGACGAGAAATCCTGCCGTCACTGCCGGATTGAGATGGCCGGAGATGCGCATCGTTCCGGTGACGAGGATCGCGAGTATGAGCCCATGCGCAAAGGCGATGTTGACGACGGCGGCCTGCACTTGCAGTAGCGGACTGGTGATGATCGTTCCGCCACCGATGAACACGAGCGCGAAGGTGCCGATGAACTCGGCCATGAAGTAGCGCCAGGCGTCTTTCATTGCGGGAAGGGGAAGCGGGAAGGAGGAAGTCGGAGCGGGCGCGCGAGCCGGACTCCGACCTGGACTGAGGGTTCAAGATGCGCGGTCTGGGCCCATGCGCAACCTCACCCTCCATCCTTGACCCTCCTCAACCTCGAACCTCGCCTCTAAACCCTCTTCAGTACGAGCGCCGCGTTGATGCCCCCAAAGCCGAACGAGTTGCTGAGGATGTAGTCGACGCTCGCTGAGCGCCCGGTTGACGGGATGTAATCGAGGTCGCACTCCTCGTCCGGTTCGTTGAGATTCAGCGTCGGCGGAAGCCAGTTGCGTTCGATCGAAAGCGCGCAGATCGCCGCCTCCATCGCACCCGATGCGCCGAGGGCATGGCCGTAATACGCTTTCGTGCTGCTTACCTGCAGCTTCGATGCGTGATCGCCGAACACCGATCGGATCGCGCGCGTCTCCGTCGGATCGTTGAGTGGAGTGCTGCTCCCGTGCGCGTTGACGTACTGGACCTCGTGTGGCTGGACGTGCGCGTCCGCGAGCGCGCCGCGCATGGCGCGGGCGGCTTGTGAACCGTCCGGACGCGGCGCGGTCATGTGGTGCGCGTCGTTGCAGAAGGCGTAGCCCCCGATTTCCGCGTAGATGTGCGCGCCGCGAGCCTTCGCCCTCTCGTATTCCTCGAGCACGAGCACCGCGGAGCCCTCGCCCATGACGAAACCGTCGCGCTCGCGGTCGAAGGGCCGCGACGCGCCCGTGGGATCGTTGTTGCGCGTGGACATCGCGCGAATGATCGAGAATGCGCCGTAGCACAGCTGATTGAGTGGCGCTTCCGCTCCGCCGCAGATCATCACGTCGGCGTAGCCGTCGCGGATCTGACGGAACCCGTCGCCGATCGCCATCGTGCCAGAGGCACAGCTCATGGCGTTCGTGCTGTTCGGTCCCTGTGCGCCGAACTCGATCGCGACGTTGCAGCTCGCCGCGCCGGCGAAGACGTTCGTGGCCAGTGTCGCCGACACTGACTTGATGCCCTCGTTCTTGAACACGAGGAACTGTTCTTCGGCGTAGCCCACGCCGCCCAGCGCGCTGCCCATCATCGAACCAATTCGCTCGCGATCCTCCGCCTCGAAACGAAGCCCGGAATCTTCGATGGCGAGCCGGGCGCTGGTGACGGTGAACTGGCCGTACCGATCGAGCCGTCG
>Ga0310811_10001817_pt1 | contig 26523 bp, 24 predicted proteins | sample YCmetagenome_FD_207642 | JGI IMG/M metagenome (GOLD analysis project Ga0310811, IMG submission 207642) | Soil microbial communities from experimental microcosm in Duke University, North Carolina, United States - YC | ecosystem: Engineered > Artificial ecosystem > Soil microcosm > Unclassified ... | reverse complement strand
ATTCTCTGCGCCGTCGGTACAGGCACAACTTTTTTGGGTCTCGTCCGCGCAACCAGACCCGGACAACAAGTCATCGGAATACCTGTTTTAAAAGGATTAGACTCGCTAAAGGACATCGGCGGAGACGAATTTCTCAGCCCGGAGACATTGCAGCGCGGAAGCCTTCTTTCCGACTATCATTTCGGTGGCTACGCCCGTCATCCGCAACAGCTGCTGGATTTTATGAATCGCTTTTTTCACGAAACAGGCATACCCTCCGATATTGTCTATACCGGCAAACTATTCTATGCACTCGACGACGCCATCAGCCTCAATCTGTTCCCGGCCCATTCACGGCTGTTAATTGTCCATAGCGGCGGATTACAGGGCAATCGGTCCCTTTCCCCCGGTCAGCTGGATTTTTAGGCCCGGATTTTGGTTACATTTGTTTCAATCGGGGCCCACGCCAAAAATCTCCCGATCGAAACACAACACAGCCTCCCTTCTATGGTCAAAATGATCGGCCTTTTGCTAACCGGCATGCTCCTAACCACTCTTCTCCGCGCGCAGGATACTCTTCCGCGCTTTTCTGCCATAGCCAGAGGCCCCGGCAAGATCCTGATCAGCTGGCACAATAAATATCCCGTCGTCACCCAGATCAGCATCCAGCGTTCGACCGACAGCCTGAAGAACTTCGCTACCCTGCTGACCGTTCCGGACCCAACCCTGCCCGCCAACGGTGTCACAGACAGCAAGGCGCCCCACCCCAACTTTTATTACCGGCTTTTCATCGTGCTTGACAACGGCAAATACCTTTTCACGCCGTCTCATCGGCCAGGCACCACTAACGAAAGCATCGTCTCTACCGAAGGCAAGGCTTCCGCCCAGAACGAAAAGACAGATGAAGAGGACATCACCCTTGCAAAGATGGCCGGGACCCGCATACTCTACGTCGACCCGGCAGACAAAGAAAAAGCCCGCGTGAAAAGCCCCACGGCAATACACACCATGCCCTCGGTCGAATTGTCTAATACGGTATTCGTCCGAAAGGGTGACAGCCTCATTGGCCAACTGACCGGCAGCAGCCGCATACAGGCTTTCCGCGATTCATTGCTGAAAAAAACAAAGGACACACTCCTGTTCGTCGACGGAGATACGATCCGGATCAAACCCTATATCCCAAAAGAAGAATACAGGGTCTCTCCATATGTATTTACGGGAAAACAGGGGAACATCCACGTCTCCCTGCCTGGCGCAGCCCAAAGGCACTACGCAGTAAGATTCTATGACGACGGTAATAAGCTCCTTTTCGAGCTGACGGAGATAAGGGATGCCTCGCTCATACTCGACAAGACCAACTTTCATCACTCCGGATGGTTCCGGTTCGAACTATACGACGGCGACCACCTCAAAGAAAAGAACAAACTCTTTATTCCAAAAGATTTTTAACCCGCCCCCACCGCGACGGATATCCCTTCTCCACCGTGGCCGCGATCCCTGCGACGGGCTACCCCAATTCCACCTCAAACACCTCCTCAAAATACTTCCTCCACTTCTCCTTCACCTCCTCCATACCTACCTTCCTCCCCAACTCCCTCTCAAGCGAAGTAGCCTCCTTATCGGCAATGCCGCACGGAATGATATCCCCAAACCAGGACAGGTCCGTACTGACATTAAAAGCAAATCCATGCATCGTCACCCACCTGCTGCAACGGACCCCGATCGCACATATCTTCCGCGCCTTCCCCTTCTCATCGGGACCTATCCATACCCCCGTTTCACCGGCGGACCGGCCTCCGGTGATCCCATAGTCTGCCAGCACCCGGATCCCCACCTCTTCCAGATTCCGGAGATACCGGCCGATATCCGTGTAGAATCTTTCCAGATCGAGAATTGGATACCCCACCAGCTGCCCCGGCCCGTGAAAGGTAATATCCCCACCCCGGTTCGTCCGGAAGAACTGCACCCCTCTTTCCTCCATCTGCCCGGCGCCGATCAGCACATTTTCCATATGCCCGCTCTTACCCAGCGTATAGACGGGTGGGTGCTCCACAAATAAGAGATAATGAGTAGTTTCCGCAGCAACTTCCGCCTGGACACCAACAGCACCGGCGAGGTCGCCGCCGGAATCCGCAGCACGTTGGCGCGCTTCTGTCTTGGCGCGTACATTCTCCTGTAAAAGGCTTTCCTGATAGTCCCAGGCCGCCTGATACTCCATCCGGCCAAGGTCTTTATAAACGACTTTTTGCATATCCCGACCATAAAGGTACTAAATCGTACCTTTGCGCAAAACCGGGTCCGTTCCCGCCGTCTGTAAACCCAAAAAATATGCGCAACACACCCGATCAGGATAAAGAGTTGGACGAAAGCCCGTTGGCAGACGGGTCCGATGAGCTGTACGAAAGACTTAGCCTGAAAGTGGACAAAGGTCAGGAACCCCTGCGTATCGACAAGTTCCTGGTCCAGCGCATCGAGAACGCCTCCCGCAACAAGATCCAGAAAGCGCTGGAAGCCGGCATGGTGCTGGTCAACAACAAACAGGTCCAACCCAACTATAAGATCAGACCCCTCGACGAGATCGTCATGTACTCCGACAAGGAAGCGCACGGCGAAGAGATCGTCCCCGAAGAACTGCCGCTAACCATTGAATACGAGGACGACGACGTGATGATCATCAACAAACCCCCGGGACTGGTCGTCCATCCCGCCAGCGGCAACTACTCCGGCACCCTGATCAACGGCGTCGCCTGGTACCTTCTCCAAAAGAACAAAGAGCTCAGCGAACAGGACCTCCCCCGCTGGGGCCTCGTCCACCGCATCGATAAGAATACCAGCGGACTCATGGTTCTCGCCAAGACCGAGAAAGCCGTCCGCAGCCTGGCCAAACAATTCTTCGACCACACCGTAAAGCGCCAGTACATGGCCCTCGTATGGGGCGACCTCGTCGAAGACTCGGGCACCATCGTGGCGCACGTCGGTCGCCATCAGCGTTTTCGCAAACTCTTTGACGCCTATCCCGAAGGCGACCACGGAAAAGAAGCGATCACCCACTATAAAGTGCTGGAAAGATTCGGCTACGTCACTCTCGTACAGTGCGTCCTCGAAACAGGCCGTACCCACCAGATCCGCGTGCACATGCAGCATATCGGACACCCCCTGTTCAACGACGACACCTACGGCGGCGACAAGATCGTGAAGGGAACCGTCTTCAGCAAATACCGGCAATTTGTCGACAACTGTTTCGCTACTTGCCCCAGGCATGCGCTGCACGCCAAGACGATCGGCTTCGTCCACCCGGCGACAGGGAAAGATATGCTGTTCGAAAGCGAGCTCCCCGACGACATGCGGGAGGTCATCGCCAAATGGCGCAACTATATCGCCAACAGACTCGCATAACCCGCCGGACGGCCACCCAAACCATCCAACCCTCTGAACAGACCGCCGGCATCACCGGCCCATGGAACCACACAACCCATGTAAATGCCCACGGTAAAATTCACATACGCACTCCGGCGATTCTTCCCCACCCTGCGGGACACCCCGGCCAACGGCACGACCCTGAAAGAGGTCCTGACCGAAATGGACCTGGCCTACCCCGGCGTCAAAAGCTACCTGCTCGACGAACAGGGCAACCTCCGCCAGCACGTCAACATTTTTATCGACGGCACAATGATAAAGGACCGGACATCACTCACCGATCCATTCCCCAAAACAAGCGAGATATATGTCATGCAGGCCCTGTCGGGAGGCTGAACGATGCATACGGAACAAACGATAACATATGAAATCAACAATTCTCCTCGGAACCCGCAAAGGGCTGATTGCCTACCGTAGCCGCAACGGCCGCTGGCAGGTCGAAAACCTCTCCTTCGAAGGACAACCCGTCTCCATTGCCTACGCCGATCCCCGTGACGGAACATGGTGGGCATGCCTCGACCACGGACACTGGGGCGTCAAACTGCACCGCTCAGCCGACCGCGGCGCCAACTGGACCGAAGTCCCCTCTCCCGCCTATCCCGAAGGAGAAGAAGTAAAGGACGGCGTGCCGGCAGCCACCCGCTATATCTGGTCGATGGCCCACGGCGGAACCAAACAGGTCTCCAGACTCTGGCTCGGCACCGATCCCGGCGGATTATTCATAAGCGACGACGGCGGAGACAGTTTCCGTCTTGTAGAATCCCTCTGGCGACACCCTTCCCGAAAGACCCACTGGATGGGCGGAGGCCGCGACCAGCCTGGCATACACTCCATCGTCGTCGACCCGCGCGACGAAGACCATATACATATCGGCATCAGCTGCGCCGGCGTTTTTGAAAGCATGGATGCCGGAAACAGCTGGCAGGTCCGCAACAACGGACTAAAAGCCGAATTCCTTCCCGATCCCGACACCAACATCGGCCACGACCCACATATCCTTGTCGCAGCGCCCACCAACCCAGACATCCTCTGGCAACAGAACCACTGCGGCATCTTCCGTTCGACAGACAGCGGAAATACCTGGCTCGACGTAAGCCAGCCCGAAGGCCCCGCCCGTTTCGGCTTTGCCATGGCCGTAGCAGACGACGACCCAAACCAGGCCTGGGTCGCACCCGCCGACAGCGATATGGTCCGCGCCGCCATCAAAGGCGCACTCTGCATCTGCCGCACAGACGACGGGGGAAAAACATGGAAAGAATTCAGGAAAGGACTGCCGCAGGAGAACTGTTTCGACATCGTCTATCGCCACGCAATGGCCATCACCGGCGATGCGCTGGTCTTCGGCACCACCACAGGGAATCTGTTCTTTTCTCCCGACAGAGGAGCCAACTGGCAGACGCTCAACAACTACCTGCCCATGATCTACTCTGCGCAGTTCGCTACTTAGGAAACACCATCTTATAATCCACACTGATCTTGCCCCTGGAGATATCATCCAATTTCCCCTTCAGCAACTTTCGCTTCAACGGCTTCAGATAGTCGATGAACAGTTTACCCTCGATGTGATCGTATTCGTGCAATATAATTCTGGCGGAAATGCCGTTAAAAGTCTGTGTATGGGGCTCGAAATTCTCGTCTACCCATTCCAGCGTAACTTCCTCGCTGCGGTAAACGTCCTCCCTGATCTTAGGAATGCTCAGACAACCCTCGTTATAAGCCCACTCATCTCCATGCTCCTCAACAATATGGGCATTGATAAACACCTGCTTGATACCAGGACCGTCGGGGTATTTGTCCTTTTCATCCTCTTCCTGGTTCGCAAATATCTGCTCCGAATCCACCACAAAAAGCCGGATATCCCGATTGATCTGCGGCGCCGCCAGCCCCACACCACTGCTGGAATACATCGTCTCCCACATATCCGCGATCAGTTTGGCCAGATTTGGATAGTCAGGAGTAATGTCTTTGCTCACAGACCGAAGAATAGGGGTACCATATGCGACGATAGGTAAAATCATGGTGTTGTAATTATTGGTTAACTCTGCTCAAGTATTCCTGTAATAAAATAGTGGCGGCAATTTCATCGACCAGCGCCTTGTTCTGCCGCTGCTTCTTCTTCAGCCCCATATCGATCATCGCCCTCGACGCCATTTTGGACGTATACCGTTCGTCCACCGGCTTCAGCGGGATCGACGGGAACTCCTTTTGCAACTTCTTCATTATCTCCCTGACCAGCGGCGTAGCATGGGTGTCCGTATCGTCCCAGTTCTTCGGCTCCCCGATCAATATCAGCTCAACCGTCTCCGTCTTAAAATAGTCCTTTAAGAACTGGATCAGCTTCGGCGACTCCACCGTCGTCAGACCAGTTGCAATGATCTGCAGGGGATCGGTGACCGCCAACCCCGTACGCTTCAAACCATAATCGATCGCGAGTATCCTGGCCATAGGTTGTCTAACTGTTATGTTTTATGAACTCCTCCGGCGTGCACACCGGCAACACCGGTATGGCCGCCATGGACAGGTCTTTATTTCGGGTGATAAAATAATCCAGCTTGTGGTGTAGCGCCGTATAGTAGGATAAGGCATCCTCCATATTATTCATCTTCGAGTGCAGCGCATTGACCGTGATCTCATGCCCCGTATCGATGACCTGCATCTCTGCGAGCAGTGCCAGCAACAACTCCTTCGCGCGCTCGGCCCCGTAAGCAGCCGCCAGCCGCTGGCCGATCACCTGTACCACCGCAGGAGTAATATAGGCCTGAACCCGTCCCTTCACCGCCCACTCCATAAGCTGCCGGGCCGCGGAAAAATCAGGCCGCTTCAGCGTAAGATCGAGCAAAATACCGGCGTCTAAAAAAACTCTAAAGGCCATGCTTTACCTCCCCGGTCGCGCCGACCCTTTCACCCCCTCCTTCCAAAATTCCCCCGCGCCCCTGCCCATCCCCGGCCGGCACCTCCAGCCGATCCACCATATCCAAAATATTCTGCCGCTCCACCGGCCTCGTCACCTGGCGGAAATAACTCTCCACCAGCTCGGAGACACTCATCCCCTTACCGGCAGCATACGCCTTCATCGCCTCCAGCAGCGAACCATCAATGGTAAGATTTAACCTTTCCTTCATTCAGCGGCAAATATACGCATTATTTATAAACATGCGCATCTATCGTACAAAAAGCCCCGAGATCACAAAAACGGAGAAGACCACACTGGCGATGCCATTGGCAGTCATAAAAGCAAGATTCACCCGGCTCAGATCATTCGGTTTCACCAGCCGGTGCTGATAGACCAGCATCGATATGAAAATGGCTACCCCGATCCAGTACAAAATGCCAAAACCGCCATAGACGCCCGCCGCAAGCACAGCAGCCGTACTCAGCCCGTGCAATACCTCGGAAACCCGAAGCGCCATGGCCTTACCCAGCCACGAAGGCATGGAATAAAGTTTCTGGGACTTGTCGAATTCCTCATCCTGCAGAGCATATATAATATCAAAACCGCTGACCCAGAAAATGACCGTCAGCGAGAAAAGGATTGGCAAAAGCGCGAAATGACCGGTAACCGCCAGATAAGCGCCAATCGGCGCCAGCGAAAGCCCCAATCCCAGCACCAGGTGACACAGGGGCGTAAACCGTTTCGTATAGCTATATCCCAGTACCACCGCCAGCGCAACGAAAGACAACGCAAAACACAGCGGGTTGATGAACCACGTGCATACCACAAATGCCACACAGTTGAAAATGACAAAACGAAGCGCACTGCTCTTCGAAATGATACCCCCTGGTATCTCACGGATAGCTGTACGCGGATTCAGCGCGTCGAACTTCTCATCCAGCCACCGGTTGAAGGCCATCGCCGCACTTCGCGCAAAGATCATGCAGAGCACAACCAGCACAAGCCTGAGCAACATTTCCCTCCCCGTGACAGGAACTCCCGATAATGAAGCGGGCACTATAGGAACGTTCCACCCTGGTATCACAGAAAAAGCGGCGTTATCCCGCATCCAGGACACCCCCAGAAAAAACCCGATCATCGCAAACGGCATCGCAAAAATGGTATGCGAGAACTTGATCAGACTCAGATAATTCTTAACAGTACTCATAATTTTCTATTTAAAACGCGCCCGCACCAACTCCCACAACACGATCCCCGCCGCTATCGAAATATTCAATGAATGCTTCATCCCCCACTGCGGGATCTCCACGCTGCCGTCACACAAAGCAAGCGCCTCTTCGCCAACCCCGTCCACTTCGTTCCCGAACACAACAGCGAGCGGCCCCTTATGCCCCACGGAAAACTCCTGCAAAGGCACGCTTCCCTCAGTCTGCTCCACCGCAAATACAACATAACCTTCGGACTTCAACGACCGGACCGCTTCCGCCGTCGTCGCAAAATACTGCCAGTCCACCGTCTCCTCAGCCCCCAGCGCCGTCTTGTGAATATCCCGGTGCGGAGGCTGCGGCGTATAACCGCAAAGGTAAATGCCCCGAAGCAAAAAAGCGTCCGCAGTCCGAAACACACTCCCCACATTGTGCATGCTCCTGATATTGTCCATCACCACCACCACCGGCGTCTTCTCTGACTCCCGGAATTCATTCACCGATTTTCGGTTTAACTCATCCATCCCCAATTTGCGCATGTGTAAAGATATGACCGTCCGTACATTTATGCCCCGCTTTTTTTGCGAAAGCCTTACTTTAAACCAAATATTAGATCGCTCATGAGAAAACTATTAACCTTCGCGGGACTCATCGTCCTGTCCATCCATCTCTCCGCCCAGGAAGAAAAGCTCGACCTGGCCACTATCCAAAAGATCCGGCAAGAGGGGCTCCAGCACTCGCAGGTAATGGACATCGCCTTTCACCTCACAGACGCCAGCGGCAACCGCCTCACCTCCTCTCCTGGCTTTTTCAGAGCCGCCAACTATGCCAAACAACAGCTGACCCAATGGGGACTGACAGGCTCCGCCCTCGATCCCTGGGGAGAATTCGGCAAGAGCTGGGACCTGCAAAAGTCCTATGTAGCCATGACCGCCCCCTACTACAAGCCGCTGATCGCCTACCCCAAAGCCTGGTGCGGCGGGACCAACGGGCCAAGATCCGCCTCCGTTATACTCATCACCGCCAAAGACTCCGCCGCCCTCGACCAGTACAAAGGCAAGCTGGCGGGTAAGATACTCATCTCCGACCTCGATGAAACATACCAGCAAAGTTTCAAACCCGACGCTACCCGCTGGACCGACGAGCAGCTCGACTCCATGGCCAAAGTCCCCATGCGCCCCGTCGACACGGCGGAAATGCGCCGTCGCCGCGCCCAGTTCAACCGCGGCGCACTGGCCTTCCAAAACGCGCTGAAATCATTAGCCCAACAGGAAGGGGCCGTCGCCATTCTCAGCGAATCCCCCCGCGGCCACGACGGCACCATCTTCGTCCAGGGCGGCGGCTCCTACCAGCCTTCTGCACCCGAAAACTTCCTCGACATCGTAACATCCCTGGAAGACTATATGACCATCGTCAGGCTCCTGAGGGCAGGCATTCCCGTTAGCATCGACGCCGAAGTAAAAACAAAGTTCATCACCGATGATACAAAAGGCTACAACGTCATCGCAGAGATCAAAGGCACCGACAAAAAGTTAAAAGACGAAATAGTCATGCTCGGCGGTCACCTCGACTCCTGGCACAGCGCCACCGGCGCCACCGACAACGCCGCAGGCTGCGCAGTCATGATGGAAGCCATCCGCATCCTCAAAACCCTGGGCATTCAACCCCGCCGGACCATCCGCATCGCCCTGTGGAGCGGTGAAGAAGAAGGCCTCCTCGGCTCCAGAGGCTACGTGAAAAAGACCTTCGCCGACCCAACTACCATGCAGCTGCTGCCCGAACACGGGAAATTCGCAGGCTACTTCAACATCGACAACGGTACCGGCAAGGTCCGCGGCATCTACCTGCAGGGCAACGAAGCCTGCCGCCCCATTTTTACCAAATGGCTGGAACCCTTCCACGACCTCGGCGCCACCACCGTCAACGTCAGCAATACCGGCGGCACCGACCACCAGGCCTTCGACGCAGTAGGGCTTCCCGGCTTCCAGTTCATCCAGGACGAGATCGAATACAGCACCAGGACCCACCACACCAACATGGACTCGTACAACCACCTGCGCGAAGACGACCTGAAACAGATCGCCACCATCGTCGCAGCATTCGTCTATAATACGGCCCAGCGCGACGAACGACTGCCCCGCAAACCCCTGCCCGAACCCCGCCCGGCAGGCCGCGGCACCTTCTAAACAACTAACTGTCCACAACATATCAACCATCCTTTGACTTAGCCGGTTCCCGCACGGAGCCGGCTTTTTTGTTTGTTACCCCTTGCTTACTTTTGTCCTCCATGTCAAAAAGCAGCGCAGATACCCCCCTCATGCAACAGCATCGGGCAATCAAACAAAAGTACCCCGACGCCATCCTGCTATTTCGCGTAGGCGACTTCTACGAGACATTCGGGGAAGACGCCATCGTCGCCTCAAGGGTACTCGGTATCACGCTCACCAAAAGGAATAACGGGGCCGCCTCCTCCTCCGAACTGGCCGGATTTCCGCACCACGCCCTTGACACCTATCTGCACAAACTCGTCAGGGCCGGACACCGCGTGGCAGTCTGCGACCAGCTCGAAGACCCCAAATCCGTAAAAGGCATCGTCAAAAGAGGAGTTACCGAAATGGTCACTCCCGGCGTCGCCACCAACGACAAGCTCCTCGATGGAGCCAGCAACAATTTCCTGGCCGCCATCCACTTCCCTGAGGGCTGGCCCGATACCCCCGCCAGCGACGCCGCGGGCAAAACCACCCCAGGCGGCGACACCACTCCGGCGGGCAAAACCACCCCAGGCGGCGACACCACTCCGGCGGGCAAACACCCCAAAAAGGGCTCTTCCCCCACCCCCATCGGCATCTCCTTCCTCGACATCTCCACCGGGGAATTCTTCCTCGCCGAAGGCAACACCGAATACGCCGACCGCCTCCTCCAAACCCTGCGCCCCGCCGAAGTCATCTTCCAGCGCAGCTTCCAGAAGCACTTCAAGGAGGTCTTCGGCAATAAGTTCTATACCTACACCCTGGAAAGCTGGCTCTTCGACGAAGCCTTCGCCCGCGAAAACCTGCTCAAACACTTCCAGACCCACTCCCTCAAAGGCTTCGGCGTGGAAGAAATGAGGTCCGGTATCATCGCGGCCGGAGCCATACTGCACTATCTGAAGGACACCGAACATCCCAACCTCCAGCATATTTCCACCATCCAGCGCATCGACAGGGAAGACTACCTCTGGATGGACAAGTTTACGATCCGCAACCTCGAGCTGCTCGGCCCCTCGGGCGCATCCGACCACGCAAACAGCCTCCTCAAAGTCCTCGACAACACCGTCTCGCCCATGGGGGCCCGCCTCCTGAGACGCTGGCTGCTCATGCCGCTGAAAGAAGCCGAACGCATCCACCAGCGACTCGACGCCGTCGAATACTTTATAAAAGACCCGGCCCGGCGTACAGCCCTGACCCAGCACATCCAGCAGTGCGGCGACATCGAAAGACTGGTCAGCAAGATCCCCATCCGCAGGATCAGCCCCCGCGAACTCGTGCAACTGGCAAAAAGCCTCGATCACACTGCGCAAATAAAGGAGGGAAACTTCCCCGACGGCTGGATCTTCCAACTGACCCAAAAACTCGACCCCTGTCAAAAAGCAAAAGACCAGATCCTCACGATCATTTCAGACAACCCGCCTGCAGCCGTCGCCAAAGGCGATACCATACGGTCAGGAGTCAACGAAGAACTGGACAGACTGAGAAAAATAGCCAGCGGCGGAAAAGAATACCTCGTGGAGCTGCAGCAAAAAGAAGCCGAACGCTCCGGCATTTCAAGCCTCAGGATAGGCTTCAACAACGTCTTCGGCTACTACCTCGAAGTCACCAACACCCACAAGAACAAGGTCCCGGCCGAATGGATGCGCAAACAAACGCTCGCCAACGCCGAACGCTATATCACGCCCGAACTGAAAGAATACGAAGAACAGATCACCGGCGCGGAAGACAAGATACTCGCCCTCGAGCAAAGCCTCTACGAAGAGCTGCTGTCCTACCTCCAGGGATCGATAGCGCCTATCCAGACCAACGGCCATATCCTCGCAACACTGGACTGCCTCCTCTGCTTTGCGAACAACGCCCTCACCAGCAACTACAAGAAACCACAGCTGCACGAAGACCGGGAGCTCGAACTCAAAGGCAGCCGCCACCCGGTCATCGAAAAACAGCTGCCACCCGGAGAATCCTATATTCCCAATGACCTGCATCTGGACGCCACCAGCCAGCAGATCATCATCCTTACCGGCCCGAATATGAGTGGTAAAAGCGCTCTGCTCCGGCAAACCGCCCTCATCACCCTGATGGCCCATATGGGTAGCTTCGTCCCCTGCGACTCCGCCCGGATACCGCTGACCGACAAGATATTTACCCGCGTCGGCGCTTCCGACAACCTCAGCGGCGGCGAATCGACCTTTATGGTAGAGATGAACGAGACCGCCAGCATCATCAATAATATTACCCCCGGCAGCCTCATCCTGCTCGACGAGATCGGCAGAGGCACCTCCACCTATGACGGCATCTCCATCGCCTGGAGCATCGCCGAATACCTGCACAACTCCCCCCATACGCCCAAGACACTCTTTGCCACCCACTACCACGAACTCAACGAGCTGGAAAATAAGCTGCCCCGCATCCGCAACTACCACATCACCAATAAAGAGGTAGGAAATAAAGTGATCTTCCTCCGCAAACTTGCACCCGGCGGCAGTATTCACAGTTTCGGCATACACGTTGCGAAGATGGCCGGGATGCCCCCCGCCCTGTTGCAACGGGCAGAAGAGATCCTCCACCAGCTGGAAGACAAACACGTCGGCTCCCCCATCGAAAACTCCCTCAAAAGAATGGAAGCGCCCAAAATGCAGCTGTCCATCTTCGACACCCACACCGAAACATTTCAGCATATCCGGCACCTGCTGGAGAATATCGACATCAACCGGCTGACTCCCGTAGAAGCGCTCCTCAAACTCCAGGAGATCAAAAGCTCCCTCAAATAACACCCCGTCTCCCTATCTGGTCTATCCGAACCGAAAGACGCTTTATCCGTACCAAATTCCTTTACGTCCAAAAAGCACATACCCAATCGGTTCGTTCGCTATTTTACGGTAACAAAGCAGCCCGGTGCTGCCGGCCCAAAACTCCCCTATCGCTGCTTAATAGTTGTCCTATGATCAGATATTCCTATCAGCTCAATGATTTCAGACACTGGCTCAGAGGATTTAGCAGGCTGCTCCATGTGCCGGCAGCCCCCGGAAACCTGACCATTCCCCGCGACCTCGGAGACGGATCCATCCGGACAGCCCACCTGCCGGAAGACATCTCCTGCGTGGTAATGAATTTCTCCCTCTGCGACGACCTCCAGCTTGTCAGCGGGGCCACCCCGGACCCGGGACTGACCCTGTTCTTCAACCAGATAAAAGCCAGCGACATATATTCAGTCCGGGAGAATGGACACCCCGTTTCGGACAGAAACCACCGGGGACACCTGCTCCTTTCCTCCACCGCCGAAAGACAGGAAACGATTTTGCCCCGAAATTCCAGGCTCAAAGGGGTCTACCTCTACTTTCCACCCTCCTTTCTCCGGCGCCGGGTACGGGAAGACGTCCTCTCCGACCTTTTCCGCTTCGCCGGCGGTTCCCAGGCCTATGCCGAACCCATCTCCTTTGAATGCAGACAGCTCCTCGAAGATATTTATGCGGCTGAACCGTCCAACCCCCTCTATCACCTCCTTCTCCAAAACAGAGTCCTGCTGCTGGCCGAAAAATTCCTTTCCTCCTTCCTCCTCCGGTCAGCCCTGCCCGGCGCCAACGGCAAATCCTGGGCAAAAGGGCGCGAAAAAGACCTCGAGGCCCTAAAGGGAATCGTTCGCATTCTCAGTGATAATCAATTAAATAAATTCCCCAGCATCGAAGTCCTCTCCAAAACCGCCATGATGAGCTCCACCAAGCTCAAGAGCCGGTTCAAGCAGATCTACGGGATGAAACTGTACGAATTCTATAACCGCCACCGCCTCGAACAGGCAAAAGAAATGCTGACGACAGGGAAATTCTCCGTCAAGCAGGTAGGCGTCAATATCGGCTTTTCCAATCTCAGCAATTTCGCCAAAGCTTTCAAAAAGGAGTTCGGCGTTCTTCCTAAGGAAGTACTTAAGAATAAGTAAATAATCCTACTCAAATTTTTGTTAAATAGCCTTTACAGCTATCAAAAGGCTCATTCCAGACAAACTGCTACGGTTATTTCCTCTACCTTTGCACTTTTGTTTGCTTCGCCGCTACGTCTCCCCCACCTACGAACCGCGACTAAATGCCATTGAGTTAGATATTAAGTAAACATTTCAAAAAAGAGGTGACTATGGTTATGTACTCGTTTCAGTTGGAAAATTTTGAAAAATGGCTGGCTGATTTTGCAACTCTGCTGAACACCCCTGTAAAGGATAATGTGCTCACCATCCCCGCCCAGTTGGGCACGGGAACTATCTTAGCCAGGAATATCAATCCCGGGTTCTCCTATGCGGTTATGAACTTCAAACTGGACAGCGACCTTGAGATGACCCGCCAATCCGGTGAACAAGGCTTTGTTATATCTTTTAATCTCGTCGAAGTACAGAAAGAAATACTGGTCGGCCACCGGCAACAGCTCGTCTCGGATAAAAGGCCCTTCAGGAACGATATTTTCCTGACCGACGCCCGGGATACCGCCTTTCTGAAGTTCTCGGCAGGCAGCACCGTCAAGAGATTGCTTATCTTCTGCTCGCACGAGCTGGCTATGCAATACCTGCCCCAGGACATCTTCGAAAAGCTGGCAACCTTCGCAAGAGAGAACAGCACAGTGGAAAACCCGCTGTTCATCAATCTCTCTCACAGGACCATGCTGAAAGAGCTGTTCGAAATAAAGGAGAATGACCCCGTCAGCCAGATCAGAAGGCTCTCGGCGATCATACACCTGATCGAAAAGCTCCTGCACTCTTTCCTCCGCCAGGAACAGGCCGTCCTGCCGCGCACTGTCAAAAAGAACGACCTGGAAAGCATGCAGCACGTCGAACAGATCCTGAGCAGCCGCCTGGAAGGTTTCCCCTCCCTGGAGTCGCTGGCCCATGAAGTATTTATGAGCACCAGCAAACTAAAGAACCTGTTCAAGCAGGTGTACGGACACACGCTCTACGACTACTACAACAAAAGCCGTCTCCAGCGCGCCAAGGACCTGCTCATCACAGGACAGTGCAGTATCAAGCAGGCCGGCAGCGAGATCGGCTTCTCGAATCTCAGCCACTTCGCCAAAGCCTTCAAAAAAGAATTCGGTATTTTACCCAGAGACCTGGTAAAGGGTCGCTAGGACAATTATTGATTATTCCTGAAGAGGCACATTCGTGGCGTATAGAGGTAGTTTGTCCTGGATATATATAATAACTTTGTATACCTGTTATCGCAAGCCCGTTTTTGGTCCAAGATCCTCTATCAATTATCATTCATTCATTCAGGAAAAGGGAAGATTTAAGGCTCACTAAAAGTGAGCCTTAGGTTTTTTTATACCATCCCCACGGCTACCGGCACCTGCGGCCGTCACCACGTTCCCCTCACATCATATCCTTCAACCTGCTGTACAGCTCGCCAAAAACTTCAAAATTCTTCATATACACGGCATGCCGCGCGGGATCCGGTTCATACACCTCCGCCACCTTCACGATCTTTGCCGTATCCTCCAGATTCCCGACTATCCCCAGCGCATAGAACCCCATCATGACGGCGCCCGTAGCCGAAGCATCGGCTGCACCGGTAACGTATACCCTCTTCATGAACACATCCGCAACCAGTTGCAGCCACATCCTGCTCCGCGTAAATCCCCCGCTCGCATATATATGCTCTATCGCACCCAGCGTCTCCTCGAGGGACGCCCCGATCTGATACAGCGAATAGCAAACTCCCTCCAGAATAGCCCGTATAAAATGCCGCTGCTCGTGCACCGACCTGACCCCAAAAAAGACTCCCCTGGCATCCGCATCCCAGACAGGAGCCCGCTCGCCCCGCAGATAAGGCAGAAACACCAGCCCCTCACAACCCGGCGGCACAGTGCCGGCTTCCCGCTCCAAACTATCGATATCGCCCTCCTGCTTCAGCACACTCTTACTATACCACTGCAGCACATTTCCCCCGTTGTTGGTCGCTCCCCCGCACACATAGTGACGATCGGTCAGAATATAACAGAATATCCGCTGACGGACATCATACTCCGGCGCGGACACCGTCATACGCACCGCCCCGCTGGTACCGATGGTCAGCGCAGTCTCCCCCGGCTTTATCGCACTGCTGCCCAGATTGGCCAGACAGCCGTCGCTGCCGCCGATGATAAATGGGAGCCCAGCGGGCAGACCCAGCGAACGGTACTCCGGCAATAACAGGGTGGACATATAGGTACCTGGCGTCAGCTCCGACAACATCCCGGCGCTGATCCCGGCAACCTCCAGCGACTCCGGATACCAGTCAAAACTCCGGATATCTAAAAGCCCCGTCGCCGAGGCCAGTGACAGATCGACCTTGTATTCTCCAAAAAGTCTCCACCAGATATACTCCTTGATAGATATATACCTGGCCGCCCCGTCGAATATCCGGGGTGCTACAGCCTTCAGCCAAAGTAATTTACAAAGAGGAGACATCGCATGGACGGGAACACCGGTCCGCTGATAGATCCGCCGGCCGGCAGCGCTCTCCCGCAGGACCTTCGCATACGGCGCAGGCCGGAGATCGGCCCAGGTGATCGCACGCGTCAGCGGCTTACCCGACGCATCCACCGCGATCAGGCTATGCATCGCACAGCTGAAAGAAATACCCGCAAGCCCCGGCATCCCGGACGTCTTCCCGCGGACCGCAGTCAAAGCCGTCAGCACCGCCTCCAGCAACTGCTCCGGGTCCAGCTCGTGCTGGCCTTCTTCCGAAGAGAATACCGGATAGGACGCGCTGGCGCTGCCCAGCACTTCTCCTTCGTCCGTTAGTGCAACGGCTTTGGTGTTGGTGGTACCAATGTCAATTCCAATAATGTAGCGCATCAGATGAGCTTATATCAACTCCTTGAGTTTGGCCACCACCGTATCGACCTCTTCCCGGGTATTGTTCTTGCTAAAGGAAAAGCGTACCGTCACCTGGTTGGGGTTATTATTGATGGCCCGAATTACGTGCGACCCTTGTTCAACTCCACTCGTACAGGCACTTCCGCCGGACGAACAGATACCATGGATGTCCAGGTTGAAAAGCAGCATCTCGGATCGTTCGGTCTTGGGGAAGGACACACTCAGCACTGTGTAAAGACTGCGGCCCAGCGGATCTGCTCCATCATATAGACCTTTATCCCCCTGATATAAGCGCTGTCCGCGTCATAATTTGCCGTTGCCAGCTCAAGCGCCCTCGCAAAACCGACGACGCCATATACGTTTTCCGTGCCCGCGCGCATATTCCGCTCCTGCGATCCACCCTGTATGAATGGATTGATCCGCACATTTTCGTTGATGTACAAAATTCCCACACCCTTCGGACCATGAAACTTATGACTGGATCCCGTGATAAAATGCACCGGCGTATTCCGCAGACCGAAAGGGAAATGACCTACCGTCTGCACCGTATCCGAATGAAATACCGCCCCATAACGCTTGCATATCTCCCCAACCGCATGAATATCGAGCATATTCCCGATCTCATTATTGGCGTGCATCAGCGTAACAAGCGTCTTTTCGTCGCTGCCGGCCAGTTTGTGCTCAAGGTCTTCCAGATCGATATGCCCGTCAGGCATCACCCCGACCCAGCTGAGAGCCGCCTCTCCCCGCTTGTGAAGATGCTCTATCGTATGCAGCGTAGCGTGATGTTCCAGCGGAGAAGAAATGATATGCGTGCAGCCCAGATCTCTCACCGCGGCAGTGATAGCAGTATTCGAACTTTCCGTCCCTCCGGAAGTAAAAAAGACCTCCGCCGGATGTGCGCCGAGTATTTTCGCAACCGACTTACGGGCATTCTCGATAGCCAGCCGCGTCTCCCGGCCATACGAATAAATAGAGGATGGATTACCAAATTTATCGGTAAGATAGGGCATCATGACCTCCAGCACCTTGGGATCCAGAGGGGTAGTCGCCGCATTATCGAAATAAATTCTCTCCATAGCCTATGGCGCGATAAATTCCTTGATATCCTGCATAAGACGCAGCGCTATGTTATTGGCCGTCGTCTCGAAATTGCTTTCCGCATAAATACGGATGATCGGCTCCGTATTGGACGTACGCAGATGCACCCAGTCACTGTCAAATTCTATCTTCAGACCATCGTCCGTATTGATCGGATGGTTCTTATATTTCTTTTTGATCCGCTCGAAGATCGCAGGAACATCGATCCCCGTCCCCAGCTCGATCTTGTTCTTGGAAATAAAATAGTCGGGATATTGACTGCGGAAAGACTTTATGCCATTCTTGTGGTGCGACAGCGCGCTGAGGAAAAGACCGATACCGACGAGCGCGTCACGGCCATAGTGCAGGTCGGGAACGATAATGCCCCCGTTACCTTCTCCTCCGATGACGGCATTCACCCGCCTCATTGTTTTAACCACATTGACCTCTCCGACCGCAGAAGGATAGTACTCCCCTCCCCGCCGGATCGTGATCTCTTTCAAAGCCTTCGTGCTGCTCATATTGCTGACCGTATTGCCCGGCCGCTTGCTCAGCACATAGTCCGCTACAGCCACCAGCGTATACTCTTCTCCGAACATGCTTCCATCCTCACAGACAAAACAAAGGCGGTCCACATCCGGGTCTACCGCAATACCCAGGTCGGCCTTCGCCTGCTGAACCTTCAGGCTCAGCCCCGTCAGATTCTCGGGCAGCGGTTCCGGGTTGTGCGCAAACCGGCCATTCACCTCTTCATTCAGCAGGATCACCTCTTCCACCCCCAACGCCTTCAGCAACGGCGGAATAAAGAGCGCTCCCGTCGAATTGATCACGTCGACCACGATCCTGTACTTTCTTTCCCGGATGGCAGGAACATCGACCAGCGAATAGTTCACCACCGAATCGATACTTTTTTGCAGCCAGTCATTGCTGACGCTATATTCACCCAGCTTGTCCACAGGGGCAAAACTGAAGTCTTCTTTTTGTACTTTTTCAAGAATTACAGCCCCTTCTTCGGCGCTGATAAACTCGCCTTCGCTGTTCAGCAGTTTTAGCGCATTCCACTCCTTGGGATTGTGGCTGGCCGTCAAAATGATCCCGCCGGCCGCCTTTTCCCCGGGTACGGCCAACTCCACCGTAGGCGTCGTGGACAGCCCCAGATCGATGACGTCCAGACCCAGCCCCCTCAATGTAGACACGACCAATGCACTCACCATTTCCCCGCTGATCCGGCCGTCCCGTCCAACCACTACCTTCTTTCCATTTTTTTGCAGGATCATGCTGCCGAAAGCCGCAGCGAACTTAACTATGTCCACCGGAGTCAGATTATCTCCGGGCTTACCGCCGATGGTTCCCCTGATACCGGAAATGCTTTTGATCAATGCCACAGATACTTGTTTTAATGTCTGCAAAAATAAGCTTTTACGCGCAACCCGGCTAAAGCCCTCCTTTCCCGGCAGCCAAATTCTGGCCTTTTTTCTTATTCTTCAATAACATATACCTCGACAGCTCGTACATCCCTTCCGACAACCGTTTCATCTCCTGTCCCACACTGCCCTTCAGCAAATCCGCAGACACCGGCTTATTATTTTCCGTGGAGACGAGCTCTTCCTTCCCCGTCCTCAGCCCCCGACGGTAAAAATATCCCCCCTTCACGATACCGATATTGGCCGCATCCGGATCATAGATAAATGCCATTTCCTTCCCCCGGTTCGTCGCCGAGTCCAGCAGATCGCGGCCAAGGGTCGTGTTCTCGTAAGGGATATGACAAAGCCCCGCCAGCGTAGGCAGAACATCCAGTTGCGAACAATCCCCGCTAAGCCGCTGAGGCTGCAGCAGCCCGGGCGAATAGATCAGCAGCGGCACATGCTCGGACGTCAGACGCTGGTCTGTCCAGGCCCTGGGGAACATATCCCCCGCATCCCCGTCGATGCCGTGATCGCCTACGAAAAGAAAAACGGTATTGTCGAAATATTTTTCTTTCGACGCAGCCTCTATAAAAGTCTGGTAGCCGAAATCGGTGTACCGGAAGGCATTCATCTCGTCATTGCTCTCAAACCCATACCGGCGTAACGAATCCCGCGGCATCGTTCGCAATTGAAAAGCGGTCCGGTCTTCCTGTGGGATCGTATAGGGGCGGTGGTTGTCCGCCGTCTGGATGATGGCAAAAAAGGGCTGCTGCTGCTGTTTCAATACCTTATTCGCCTCGAGGAAAAGGTTCTTGTCGCTGATGCCCCAGACGTCGACCTTCGGCGCCGAAAAATTTTCCTGCTCGTATACGTGCAGCCCCCTGATATTATTGGTCAGCAACCCGCGGATATTGGCCCAACTGGTGCTTCCGCCGAGAAAATAGAATTTGTCGTACCCGGTGAAGTCGTTAATGATCGTGTGCTCGTCGACAGCAGCCGGATTCCGGCTGGACGTAGTCGTTGCAGCAGCTACATCGGGGATACCCGTGACCGTGGCCCAGACTCCCCGGGCCGTCCCATAGCTGGGGGTAAAACAATGGTCGAAAAAGATGCCACGCCGGCAAAGCCCGCTGAAGAATGGAGTTGTATTCAACGGGTTTCCCCACATACTGCTTTTATAGGCGCTGAAGGATTCGCAGATCACGATCACCACATTGGGACGGGAGGTCAGCGTCCCCGGACGCGGCGCAACGACCCTTTCGCAAAGCCCGTCGGGCAGACCGGCAAGACCGGAAAGCCGCTTACCGATAGCGCTGTCCCATCCAAACCAGGGCGCCAGCTCCGGCACGGCCTCCTTTACTTTTGCTTCATCGTATATACTATGCCGGAATTTCAGGCTGCTGAAGAAGGACTGGAAAGGGTTTAGCGCGATACCGGCCTCGTAGTCGCTGCCCAGCGTAAACGCATCGCTCCACCGCAACGGATACTGTCCGATCCGGCCAAATATCGCCAGCGCCAGCACCAGGAAAGGTACCAGATACCACACAACGAGGGCCTTTCGGGATAGCACGGCCGCCTGCCTGCGATGGATGCGCTCATAAACTACCCTGAAACCCCTGCGAAAAAGCCAGGTGCCAAAAATTAGTAATAATACGATCCGGATCACGGGATAGGTCTGCCAGACCATGTTTACAGATATGCCCGCATCCGTCATATAATTCAGAACGCTTGCGTTCAACCGCTGGGACAAATAGCTGTAATGGGCAAAATCCACCGAATAAAAGAACAATACGAGAAATGCCGCTATGCCGATCAGCCCCAGCGCCAGCCGCCTGGCCCATCCGCCGCGAAAGGGGTCCGACACACGGATCATCCCCAGCAGCAGCAAAAGAACGTCCAAAATGCCCACATAACGCAGATCGTAGCGTATACCGAGCACAAAGGACGGAATTACGGCCCCGAAACTATGCCCCTGCTTGCTGAATGACAAAAACAAAGCAAGGCGTAATAAGCTCATGATCAACAAAAAAATAATCCCCGTTGAAAAAACCAAACGCACCGTTTTTGGTATATTTGGTAAATTTGTTGCCGATCTGTTTGACATGCCCATAATTTATAAAACGGGCGTAAAAGTAGGTCAATTATTAATGAAACCATGATTTTACTCGACTCCGGGACGCAACCGGGCCTTTTACACGGTATCTTACAGGGTGACTATTGGCTCTTTTCCCGGATCAATCAGGCCTGGACCTGCCCCTTTCTGGACGGGCTTTTCCTCTTTATGCGGGAGTCTGAATTGTGGGTTCCCTTCTACCTTTTTTTGCTCGTATTCATTACGATCAATTTTGGAAAAAAAGGCTGGTGGTGGTCCGCCTACCTGATCATGACAGCCATCATCGGCGACCTGATCAGCAGCAAGCTCATAAAGGATACCCTCGTAGTGCGCACCCGCCCGTGCGGCGACCCGCTGCTGGCAGACTCGGTGAGATTCATAGCGGCCTATTGCCCGTCAAGCTCGAGCTTTACCTCTTCCCATGCCTGTAACCATTTTGCCCTGGCATTCTTTATATACCGTACTCTGCGCCAAACCAGCCGCTGGTGGTCGCTGGTATTCCTCTGGGCCTTTTTGATCTCCTATGCGCAGGTCTACGTAGGGGTGCATTTCCCCCTGGACGTCGTTTGCGGGGGCATCATCGGTTCGATCATCGGCTGGCAGCTCAGCCGCCTGTTCCGTTTCCAGTTCGGTACACTACATTTACAACCCCATATACCACACCATGCTTGATGTGATCATTTTATTGTTTCTGATCTTTCTCAACGGGTTGTTCGTCATGGCCGAGATCGCCCTCGTGTCGGCACGCAAAAGCCGCCTCGAGAATTTGTCAGAAAATGGAGATGAAAAGGCCCGGCAAGCCCTCAAGCTGGCAGAAAGCCCCGAACTATTCCTTTCCACCGCCCAGATAGGTATTACCCTGATCGCTATCCTTGTTGGTTTCTATTCCGGCGAAAAATTCAGCGCTGAGCTCCAGCCCTACCTGGAAAAAATACCTTTTCTGCGGAACTACGCCGCGAATCTGTCAACGGCCCTTATACTGGTAGCGGTCACCCTCCTGTCCATCATCTTCGGCGAGCTCATCCCGAAACGCATCGGCCTGTTAAGGGCCGAACAGATCGCCCGCCTCGTCGCCAATCCTGTCAGGATACTTTCCCTGATCACCTACCCCATCGTCTGGCTTCTCAACAAGACCAGCAACCTTTTCTTCAGGGTCTTCAGCATCAACCCCTCCTCCGACAGCGCCGTCACGGAAGACGAGATCAAAGCCATCATCAACGAAGGCACCGAACAGGGCGCCATCGAAGAGGCCGAACAGGAGATCATCGAACGCGTCTTCCACCTCGGCGACCGGAATATTACATCGCTCATGACCCATCGCAGCGATATCATCTGGTTCGACCTCGACGACAACGAAGAAACGATAAAAGAAAAGATAATCAGGGAACCCCACTCGGTATATCCCATCTGCGACGGCGAGATCGACAACATCAAAGGCGTCGTTTCGATAAAAACCCTCTACGTCACGGACGACAACGTCCCCTTCAAGGACATCATGTCCCTGCCGCTCTTCGTCCCGGAGAACAATTCGGCCTATATGGTACTGGAAAAATTCAAACAGTCCAAGATACACTGTTGCTTCATCGTCGACGAATACGGCAGCCTCCTGGGCCTGATCACCCTCAACGATATTCTCGAAGCGATCATCGGTGAGATCGCCCAGCCGGATATCCCGGACTATGAGATCATACCCCGCGAAGATGGCAGCTGGCTCGTAGACGCCCAGATACCCTTCTATGACTTCCTCGCACACTTTCATAAGACCGAATGGCGCGACGAAGGTGACCATGAATTCGATACCCTGGCAGGATTCCTTCTCAACTACATGGAACATATTCCCAACAGCGGTGAGAAGATGGAATGGAGAGGCTTTACCTTCGAGATCATCGACATGGACGCCCAGCGCATCGACAAGGTGCTGGTCACCCCGCCCGACGAAGTAAAGAAGGAACTCAAAGACGAAGAAGAGGAGAACAGGGAGGACTGATCCCTCACGCTAGAACTGGAACGACGCATTCGCCTCCGGACAGTCCAGCCTTGTACTCTTGCGATCCCCACCCACCGTCACGTGCATGATATTGATCTGCTGACTAAAGCTGTCGTATAGCAGGTCGTTGACCGCGTCTATCCGTTTGACCGCCGGGACGTCATTCACCTGAAAATAGCACCAGGTGCCATCCGCCTCTTTTTCGCTCCCGATATAATGAAGCCCGGCAGGCTTCCCATCCACCTTCAGCCTCAGGTGCTTTTCGATATATTCGTCGATCAGCCGGTCGTTCACCGCCCTGTCCTTTTCGCTGGACAGGTCCACCCTGGTCTTCCCCAGCTTCTCCAGCACCGCTTCGAGGTCGTTCGTAAATACCTTACAGCTTATTTCCAGTATCTTATCCTTCGGGTTGTGTTTGATCTCCGTCACGGTGATATACAGCGGGTGCGCAGCCGGGGCGCCGGATGCCAAAATCAGCACTAAACCCGCCGCGGCGAACCAGGCCAACGGGCCCTTGTTCCGTTTATATAGGGATGCAGCCATTTAAAAGATAAATTTTTGTAGTACAAAAGTCTGAATAATTTTGAACTTATGCTCGATTTTAAGCTCTACTTCGGTATCGGCATCGGTCATATCCTCACATGGGAAGCCATGGATCACATCCTCTTCGTGGCTGCTCTCTGCCTGCGCTACCTCGTGACAGACTGGCGGAAAGTGGTGATCCTGGTCACCGCCTTTACGATCGGGCACTCCATCACCCTTGCGATCAGCGCCCTTGGCCTCGTACATTTTGCCACCCGCTGGATCGAGTTCCTGATCCCCCTGACAATAGTTGCAACGGCTATCAATAACCTCCTGCAGCGGACGGGGCAGGTCGAACACCCCTCCAGACTGCCGGTCATCTATTTCTTTGCGCTATTCTTCGGGTTGATCCACGGGCTTGCATTTGCCAACAGCCTGCTCAGCCTCGTGGGGGGAGACAACCTGGTAGTCCCGCTGCTCGCTTTCAATCTGGGCATCGAAGCCGCACAGTTGCTCGTCGTAGCCATTATCCTGGTGATTTCTTTTATCTTCGTCCAGCTGATGAAAGTCCGGAGGGTGTGGTGGGTCAGGGGCGTCTCGGCGCTGGTGCTGCTGGCCTCCATTAAAATGGCCTTCGATCGCTGGCCTTAACCTTACGCTAAGTATTAACACACAATAATCACACATGAAAAAACAACTGCTTATTTTATTGAGTTTCTGTTCCGCGGGGACCCTGCTGGCTCAGAATATTCAAAACAACCCCACCTCCAACCACGGGAATAAATTCGAGGCGCTGGGCACCATCCTGCCCACCCCCAACGAATACCGAACGGCGAGTGGCGCCCCCGGTCCAAAGTACTGGCAGCAACGATGCGACTACGACATCACCTGCAGCCTCGACGAAGACAAACAGTGGCTCACCGGTTCAGAGACCATTACCTACTCCAACAACTCTCCCAGCGAGCTCACCTATCTCTGGCTGCAACTCGACGAGAACGAACACAGCACGAAGAACAACGCCAACTACCAGGACGGCGGCTCGATGCAAAAGATCGTCAGCGACCAGATGCTGGAAAGGGCCGGCCGGGCGCACGAAGTCAACGACTACGGCGACAATATCACTAAGATCACCGACGCCCTCGGCAAATCGCTTCACTATACCGTCAACAAGACGATGATGCGCGTTGAGCTGCCCGCCGTCCTGAAACCCGGCCAGAAATTTATCTTTAAGATCGACTGGAATTACCACATTTCGGACCGTATGAAGCTCGGCGGCCGCGGCGGGTATGAGTATTTCCCCGAAGACGGCAACTACATCTTTACCATGACCCAGTGGTATCCCCGCCTCTGCGTCTATAGCGACTTTCAGGGCTGGCAGAACAACCAGTTCACAAGCCGCGGAGAATTTGCGCTCACCTTCGGTAATTTCAAGGTTGCCATGACGGTTCCGGCCGACCATATCATCGGCGCCACCGGCGAATGCCAGAACTACCAGGCCGTCCTCTCCCCTACCCAGTTCGGCCGCTGGCAGCAGGCACAGACGGTCAAAGAACCCCTCGAGATCGTTAACCTTGCCGAAGCGAAAGCCTCCGAGGTGAAAAAGAACAAGGCCAAAAAGACCTGGATCTTCAAGGCAGACAACGTCCGCGACTTCGCCTGGGGCTCTTCCCGCAAATTCGTGATGGACGCTATGCCTGCCTATGTGGAAGGAAAGAAGGTAATGTGCATGAGCTACTACGGCAAAGAGGCCTACCCCCTGTACCGCCGGTTCTCAACCAAAGCCGTCGCCCACACGATAAAATCCTATTCTCATTTCACCATTCCCTTCCCCTATCCCGTCGCACAGAGCGTCGAGGCAGCCAATGGGATGGAATACCCGATGATCTGCTTCAACTACGGCCGCTGTGAAAAGGACGGCACCTATAGCGAAGCCACGAAATACGGCATGCTCGGCGTCGTCATCCACGAAGTCGGACACAACTTCTTCCCCATGATCATCAACAGCGACGAGCGCCAGTGGACATGGATGGACGAAGGCCTCAACTCCTTCGTTGAATACCTGACCGAAGAGCTCTGGGACAACAAATTCCCCGTTCGCGGCAAAGGTCCGGGCTGGGCGATAGTAGACTATATGAAGCTGCCAAAGGACCAGCTGGAGCCCATCATGACAAACTCCGAGAATATCGTCAACTTCGGCCCCAACGCCTACTCCAAGCCCGCTACGGCCCTCAACATCCTCCGCGAGACCGTCATGGGCCGCGAGCTCTTCGACTATGCCTTTAAGGAATACGCGCGCCGCTGGGCCTTCAAACACCCCACACCCGCCGACCTCTTCCGTACGATGAACGACGCCAGCGCCGAGAACCTCGACTGGTTCTGGCGCGGATGGTTCTATGGCATCGAGCCCGTCGACCTCTCCCTGGACAGCGTCAAGCACCTGGTCGCCGACTTCGATCATGCCCCTGCGAAAGTCGATTCCATGGCCATGAAGAACATCGACAAACCCTTCCCCACCGGCAAGTTCCCGACAGACGTCTCGAAGGACCGTAACCGCGACGACAAAAACATCGTCTTCGCCACCGACGCCGATACCGCCCTCCACGATTTTTACTGGAAGTACACCCGCGGCCAGATACCCTACGACACGGCAAAATATGCCCTCCACGTCACCCAGTTCGACGAACCCATGGACGAGGCAACAAAACAACAGGTCCGGTCGAAACAATACTACGAACTGCAGTTCAGCAATAAAGGCGGTCTCGTAATGCCCATCATCATCGAGTGGACCTACAAGGACGGAACCAAAGAGGTCGAGCGCATCCCCGCCCAGGTATGGC
>Ga0310811_10001816_pt1 | contig 26526 bp, 19 predicted proteins | sample YCmetagenome_FD_207642 | JGI IMG/M metagenome (GOLD analysis project Ga0310811, IMG submission 207642) | Soil microbial communities from experimental microcosm in Duke University, North Carolina, United States - YC | ecosystem: Engineered > Artificial ecosystem > Soil microcosm > Unclassified ... | reverse complement strand
CGACGACCGTCTCGCTCCACGCCGGTCCCATGCCGGTTTCAATTGCCGCGAGCGCACCATCGAGCGCGCTGAGCAGGAGTGCGAGGCGCCCGCTCGCCGCGCCTTCGTTGGCGTGCGTGTCCCACCCGTCAAAGGCGAGCGCGCCGATGCGCGGCCCGTCGTCGCGAGAGAGGAATTTGGCCGCCGCGCCGGCAGAGTCCGCGAAATAGGTCTTGATCGCGGCGCCGGGCACTTGCGCTTTGGGCACACCGGCCTTCTGCGGGCGCAGGTCCATGCCGCCGGAACGCGCGATCGCGGCGAGATCGATGCGCTCCTCGAGCGCATGTGCCAGCGCCGGATCAGTGTGACGATAAAGCGCGAGCAGCCGCATCACGGTGTTATCGGTCGCTGGCGGCAATTTCGGCGGGGTCCACGACATCACCGGCGCGGGACCGCGCACGATGAGCGGTGTCACCGGGCCGACCGCGAAAGCCTCCTTGCCGCCGCGCGCATGCTCCGCCGGTGCCATGGTGGCGAGCGCGCGGTTGAGCCAGCCGGTGTCGGCGGCACCGGGCTTGGTCAGGCCGCTTTCGAGGACATCCTGACCATCGAAATGCGAGCGTTCGCGATAGGGCGAGGCGACGGCGTGGACGATTGTGGCGTGGCCCGCGCGGTACATGCGTGCGAGGTTCGGCATGGCCGGATTGAGCGCGAAGAAACTGTCGAGCGGCAAAGCCTTCGCTGCGCCCTCGAGCGTCAGCGCGTCGTCGCCGCGCAGGCGCATCCAGTCGGGATCTCCGACCGGCGCCACCGTGGCCAAGCCGTCGAGCGCGCCGCGCAGGACGATGGTGAGGAAACGCGGATCCCGTCCTTCGGCAAGCGCGACGCGCGGCAGATGCGCCCATGCGAAGAGCACGCCGGACGCGAGCAGCAATTCTCTGCGAGAGGGCGCATGGAAGATGTTGCTCATGGCTTCATCGCCTCTGAAATTCGGGTGACATCAAGAGCAGCGCGAGCGCCTGCGGCCGGCTTTCGGCGCGGCGCACCGTCTCGCGCGTCTCATGCGAGGCGAGAGGTCCGAGCGCGGCGTCGACCATCGCATCCGGCTCCGCTCCGGCGTTGCCGACGAGCCGGCCGACCTGATTGGCGACGTCGAGGCGTTCGGCCAGCCCGTCGGCCCACACGGCGCTGTCGTCGGAGAAGCCCTTCGGCGACGGCGGCCGCCACAAGGGCTCGCCGAGCAGGTTCTGCGTGTTGATGACGCGGCGTACGTCATGGATCTGGAGGCCGCTCGCGCGCAGGGCTGCGACCATCCATTCGCCGGGCCGCTTGAGCTTGGCGCGCGGCGCCGCCCACGCCTCCGGCGCGGTGATGAGCGTCTCCGTAACCTGCTGCAGATCGCCGCCGGTGTCGCGGAAGCGCTTGGCCAATCGTTCGACCAGATCTGGGGGCGGCTCGTCGGCGACGAAATGCCGAACCAGCTTGGTGGCGATGTGGGTCGCCGTGGCGGGATGATGCGCGAGCATATCGAGCACGGCGCGGCCTTGCTCGAAGCCGTTCTGCGTGTAGCTCCGGCCGAGTACCGCCTCCGCACCCGGCTCGTGCATGCGTTCGTTGAACCAGAACTCGCCGCCGCGCTCGGGGAAGCGCTGCGGCGGGTACATGCTCCAGCCGGTGATGACCTTGGCGAAATTCGTGACGTCCGCCTGCGTGTAGCCCGAGCGGACGCCGAGCGTATGCAATTCCATTATCTCGCGCGCGAGGTTCTCGTTGAGCCCCTTGTGCTGGCGCTGCCCGGCGATCGAGCCGGGGCCAAAGGAGCGAGCATTATCAAGATAGATGAGCATCGCGGGATGCGTCTCGGCGGCAATGAGCATGTCCGAGAATTTGCCGAGCACATGCGGGCGGATTGCCTCACGCTCGTAGGCGCCGCAAAGCGAGCGCACTAGTCCCTTGTCGGCGGATACGCAGAAATGGTTCGACCAGAACCAGGTCAACCGCTCGATTAGGCCGACACCCGCGTCAAGGGCTGTCTGGTAATGCGCCTGCGCCTCATTGAGATAGATGCGCTGCGGCAGAGGCGGGCCAGGCTTGTGCACGGGCATCTCGCTGCTCTCAGCGCCCGCCATGTCGCTGCCGGACGCGACCTGCATGCGGCGTGCATCGCGCTCGCGCTTCTTCTCTTGCTGGAAGGCGACTGTTTCGCGCGCGTCCTCGGCGCTGCTCGGAAGCGTCGGATCGTCGATCCTCTTCGGTCCGGATTGCAGTTCGGCGAAGAGGGCGCCGCGCGGATCGGCAGCGATGCGCGCAATGTCGCCGGGCCTCGGCCCGAAGCCGAAACGGTGCAGCGCCAACGCGGCCTGGGCATGGGAGTCGGAAGAGACAGGGTCGAATGCCATCGTCGCTAAAGCTTTATCTATCCGCCCCGCAGAAAGAAATGCAGGGGAGTCATGTCGAGACTAAGGCGACGACGCTCGCACGAGTTGAACTTCAATGAACAAAAAAATCTCATTTCATTCACGCAAGCTTGTGGATCTGAGATATGAAATGCGGCAGCCTGAAAGAGCGTTCTAGCAATACGACTGGTATGTAGTTCCGAGCCTACGCACTGCGACAAGCGCCTGGTTTTAAGATGAGTTGCGGTCGTCAATCACAGACCCGAAGGCGACGGATGTGCTCGTGCCCCTGAGCGCCGGGGTGCGGTCGGCGACCATAATCGCCCGAGTTGTGTCGCTCGTTGCTATCACGAACGGGGAACGGATGAGCCTGCTTCATACGAATTCTACGTCAATACGTTTGGCGAAACGCCAAACGACCTGGCAATTGCGCTTCATGAACTCTGGCTTGATCAGCAACGTAAACTCGTCGGCGATGCCAACTGCACTATCGACTTCGGGCGCTGCGCCGGCAAGATAATTTGGCATTTCTTGCGCTTCCCAACCAGCGAGACCGCTGAAGCGGTACGCGTAAACGCCGAGAGATTTCTGCATCCACCGACGTATGTCCGCGGTCGTCGATGAATTGATCTTACGGCATTGTGGGCCCTACCTAGCGCGCCAATGTGGCGCGAAGCGTTCGGCCGCTCAATGACGTCCAGCCGCTCCCCTAAGATAAGCGCCTTAACGAGCGGGCTCGCGGCGGCGCTTTGACGGGAGCTGCCCGTCGGTATTCCAGACCCGCAACCTTACATAACGCGACGCCGTTCATTCTGGTTCCTTAAAAAGATGCCGCCGCGACGAGTTTCCAATTGTACCGGCGCGCCTTCGTGCCGCACCCATTTAAATTGCGAGTTTGCAGCGCGAATGCTTGCCCATTCGCAACAAAGCCTTCATCATGAAGTCCATCGATCCGGCTCCTGTCGGCGGGTTTGCGCGAGCGGCCCGCTGCCGAAGATCGGTGACTGCAAAAACACGCGGGGCGACAGGGAGAGACGAAATGAACTTGCTGAAGCGCATGTGTGCGCCGCGGCTGCCGCTGCTTGCAGCAACACTGACGGCCTCGATTTTCGGACTTGGACTTGCCGCTTCCGCCCAAGCCGCGGAATCCACCATCAAGATCGGCGTCATTGGCGAGGATGCGGCAGTCGCCGGCACCTCGATCACGAAGGCTGCGCAGCTCGCGGCGGACGAGATCAACGCCAAGGGCGGCATCAAGGGCCACAAGGTCCAGGTCATCACCTATGACGACCACTCCTCCGCCGCCGACGCAGTCCGCGCTTTCCAGCGCGCGGTCAACCAGGACAAAGTCGACGCCGTCATCGGCAGCTACATCAGCGAAGTGGCGCTGGCGATCGAGCCGTGGTCGGCCCGCCTGAAGAAGGTGTTCATCACGCCTGGCGCCGCCTCGACCGACATCTCGAAGCACGTGCACGACGACTACGGCCACTACAAGTACACCTTCCACGGCTGGCTGACGTCCGCCTTTATCGCGCAGTCGATCTGCGACTTCTCGAAGGACACGCTGGTCAAGGACTTCCACATGAAGTCGTCGGTGGTGGTGAGCGAGGACGCGGCCTGGACCACCCCGCTCGACGCGCGTTACCTCAAGTGCCTGCCGGAAGCCGGCCTCAAGGTACTCGATCACGTCCGCTTCAATCCGGACACGACAGACTTCACCCCGATCTTCAACAAGATCGAGGGCCAGCATCCGGACGTGATCATCACGGGCATCAGCCATGTCGGCGTGCAGCCGACGGTGCAGTGGCACGACCAGCGCGTGCCGATCGCGATGGCGGGACAGAGCTCGCAGGCGACCACGTCGACTTTCTGGAAGGACACCAACGGCGCGGCCGAAGGCGTCATCACCGCGACGGCGGCCGGTCCCGGGGTGGCGATCACCCCGAAGACGATTCCGTTCATCGAGGCCTACCAGAAGAAGTACGGCGCGACGCCGGCCTATAGCGGCTTCGCCGCCTATGACGACGTCTTCATCATCGCTAACGCGGCGGCGGCTGCGAACTCGACCGATTCCGACAAGCTCGTCGCAGAGATGGAGAAAACCGACTACGTCGGCACGATCGGCCGCGTGCAGTTCTACGGCAAGGACAGCGAGTACACGCACGCGATGAAGTACGGGAAGGACTACGTCTCGGGCACCTTCATCCAGTGGCAGAGCGGGAAGCAGGTGACCGTGTGGCCGACCGACAAGGCCAACGCGAAAATCAAATTTCCGGATTTCGTGAAGCTGCCGGAACAGCACGCCGCCAAATAGCGTCATCGTTCCGAATCCGCCGCGGATCGTGACCGGAAATTCGCTTTTCCGGCCGCGGTCCGCGACGGCTCGATGACCGGCGGCGCGGCCTTCCCGTGTGCCGCCGCGACGAGGATCTCAGATGGTCTACCTCCAGATATTGATCGATGGCTTCGCCATCAGTTCGCTCTACGCGCTCGGCGCGATGGGCTTCACCCTGATCTTCGGCGTGTCCGGCGTGCTCAACCTGTCGCACGGCGGCATCATGGCGATCGCCGCGGTGATCGGCTGGCTCGCCGCCGGCGATCTCGGCCTCGGCGTGTATCTTGGCACGCTGGTCGGCGTCGTCGCCGGGCTGATCGCCTCGTACGTCACCTATTTCATCGTGATCCTGCCGATCCAGCGATCGAAAGCGATCCCACGCGACGAGACCGAGATCTTCATCCTCACCGGCACGCTGCTCTGGGGCATCATGATCCAGGTCGGCCTCGCCTATCTCTTCACCGACAATCCGGTGACAATGCGGCCGCTCATCGACGGCGTCACCTACATCGCCGGCGTGCGCACGCCGAAGAACGAGATTATGATCGCGGTCATTTGCTGGATCGTGATCGGCCTGTTGTGGCTGCTGGTCAATAAAACACCGGCGGGCAAGAGGCTGCTCGCCGCGTCGATCAATCCGCGCGGCCTCACGCTCCTCGGCTTCGACCTGTCCCGCATCTACTTCTTCGTCTGGGGCATCTACGGCGTGCTCGCCGGCGTCGCCGGCGTGCTGCTCGCCTCGTTCCTCGGCGTCTCTTCGGCGAGCGCCGGCCAGCTTACCGCGAGCGCCTTCTCGATCGTGGTGCTCGGCGGGCTCGGCAGCGTCTCCGGGTCGCTGGTCGCAGCCTATGTCGTCGGCTATCTCGAGACCATCACGGCCTATCTGATCGCACCGACGCTGCGGCCGATCCCAGCGCTGCTGCTGCTCGTGCTCGTCATCTACGTGCGGCCCCAGGGCATCCTCGGGCGGCGCTAAGGACCAGACCGATGAAGAGCCTTCTCCGCTCACCGGCGCTCTACATCGCCATCGCAGTCGTCATCGTCGCGGCGCTGCTGCCGCTATGGCTCGATGGCTATATCCTGGGCATTCTCACGGTCGCCTATTACTTCGGCGTCTTCTCGATGGCCTGGGACCTTCTGTTCGGCTTCGCGGGCGAGGTCAATTTCGGCCCGACCTTCCTGATCGGGCTGGGAGCCTACACGGCCGCGATCCTCGACAATCAGTTCGGGCCACCTATCTTCGTCTGCGTGCTCGCCGGCGCCGCCGTCGCGGTGCTCGGCGGTCTTGTACTTGCGGTGCCCGCTCTAAGGCTGAGTGGCCCGTATTTCGGCCTCGTGACCCTGGTCGCGGTGCTCCTCCTTCAGAACGCCATCGTCATCTTCGCGCACTGGACCGGCGGCGAGATCGGCATGACCGTGCCGGACGTGCTCTCGATCGACGCCGGCGAGAACTATTGGTACGCGCTCGGCTTCCTTGTCATGTGCGCGATCCTGCTGTTCGGCCTGTCGCGCTCCGCGGTCGGCCTGATCCTGCAAGCGAGCGGCCAGGACCGCATCGAAGCGCAGGCGCTCGGCTTCAACGTGACGAAGCACAAGATCGCCGCCTTCTGCATTAGCGCGCTGTTTTCCGGCGTCGCCGGCGCCATGCTAATCTTCTATATGGGCACCGCCTCGGTCGACACCGTGATCGACATCTCGATCGGCGTACAGGTGATCATTGCGGCCGTGCTCGGCGGTCGCCGCACCATCCTCGGCGCCGCGCTCGGCTCGATCTTCCTGATCCTGGCGACCGAGTTCCTGCGGCCGCTCGGACAGCTCAATACGTTCGTCGTGTCGGCCGTCGCCCTGGCCGTGATCCTGTTCTTCCCCGACGGACTGCTCGGCTACGTGCTGCGCGCGGGAGAACGCGAATGAACGCGCCCGTCCGTCTCAGGGTCGAGAATCTGACCAAGCGCTACGGCGGCCTGATCGCCGTCAAGAACGTGTCGCTCGAGCTTCGCGCCGGCGAAATCCTGGGCCTCATCGGGCCGAACGGCTCCGGCAAATCGACGGTGATGAAGCTGATGATGGGTATCGAGCCGGTGAGCGGCGGCACCATCAAGCTCGGCGACGCCGACGTGACGCAGTGGCCGTCGCACCGCGTCGCCCGGGCCGGCGTCGGCATCGTGTTCCAGCATTCGCGCCCGCTGCACCGCCAGACCGTGCTGGAGAACATCAAGCTGGCGCTGCTGCCGGACTCGCTCATCCGCCTGTTCGCCGATCGCGACGTCGACACCCGCGCCCGCGCCATCGCCGACCGAGTCGGCCTGTCCGCAGTCGTCAATCGGCATCCGTCGACCCTGCCATTTGCCGACCTTAGGCGCATGGAAATGGCCAAGGCCATCGCGCGCGATCCGCAGGTGGTGCTGGTCGACGAGCCGTTCGCCGGCCTCACCCTGTCGGAGGTCGCAGCCTTCTCAGACCTGATTCGCGGCTTCCGCGACGAGGGCCGCGCCGTGCTACTGGTCGATCACAACGTCAAGAGCGTGGCCGCGCTCGTCGACCGCGTCTTCGCCATGTATCTCGGCGAGCGCATCGCCGAGGGCACGGCCGACGAAGTGATGCAGGACGCGACGGTGCGCCGCGTCTATCTCGGCGGCGAGATCGCTGCCTCGCACAAACGCGCAGAAGCGGGTGCCCATAAGCCGCCCTTGCTCAAGGTCGAGGACGTCAGCGTCTTCTACGGCAAGGCCCAGGCGCTCGACACGGTTTCGCTCAATGTCGGCCAAGGCGAATTCGTCTCCATCGTTGGCTTGAACGGCGCCGGCAAGACGACCTTGTTCAACGCGATGTCGGGACTCGTCCCCTACTCGGGGAAGATCGACTTCGGCGGTCAGGACCTCAGCCGCTTGACCGCCGGCGGCATCGCCCGGCACGGGCTCGTGCAGTGTCCGGAAGGGCGCGAATTGTTCGGAGACCTCAGCGTCGAGGAGAACCTCGATCTCGGCGGCCAGCACCTGACCGCAGTACGGCGCCGCGAGCAGCTCTCCTGGCTTCTTGAGATGTTCCCGATCCTGCGCGAGCGGCGCACGCAGGCAGCACGGACGCTCTCGGGCGGCGAGCAGCAGATGCTGGCGATCGCCCGAGCGCTGATGATGGACCCGAAGCTCCTCATCCTCGACGAGCCAACGCTCGGCCTTGCGCCGGTTATCCTCGAGCAGCTCGGCCGCGCACTGGAGAAGCTGCGCGAAACCTCGCCTATCACGGTGGTGCTCGGCGAGCAGAACGTCACATTCGCGCTGCCACACGCTGACCGCGTCTATGTGCTCGAGCATGCGCGCATCGTCTGGGAGGGCGATTCGCAGCGCTTCGCCCGGGAGATGGGCACTGGGTATTTGTGAGGCTCGACCGACACGGCGTCGCTTTGTCTAAATGCGGTAGGTTTACGAAGCGCTGGAAGTGCGCTGCACTGAAGACACGCGCGCGATGCAACCCTGTCCGCATTATGGACCTCACCGAACAAAAAAAACGGGGTCCATCCGGGGCCACAGCTTGGCCGGGCCGCCTAAGAACGGCCCCGGCCCCAAGTGGACGTGAGCGAGCTCCGGCTCTTAAGCCTGAGCGGGGTCGTTGAGGCAGAGGTTAGGTCTGGGATGGGGTGTAATGATGATCCCCCTCTTGAAATCTGGGCAGCTCGACCTAAGTCGTTGCCCGCCGGGCGCCTGAAGGGCCCGGCGCGGGCGCCGGCGGTGTCCGGCGGCTGCTCATTTCCATGTTGCTCAACGGAGGATATGGCCATGAGAAACCTCAATCTCGATCCCTTCTGGCGCAGCAGCGTCGGCTTCGACCGCCTCTTCGACCTAGTCGACCAAAGTCTCCGGTTCGAGCCGGAGGACAACTACCCGCCCTTCAACATCAATCGAACAGGCGAGAATGCCTACCGGATTTCCCTGGCGGTAGCGGGCTTCAAGCCCGAGCAGCTCTCCATCACCGTCGATCAGGACACCCTGATCGTGGCCGGCCGCATGGACAAGGCCGATGCCAGCGGAGATTTCCTGCACCGCGGAATAGCGGCGCGCCCCTTCGAGCGGCGGTTCAATCTCGCGGAATACGTCGAGGTAAAGGGGGCTAAGCTGACGGACGGCCTGTTGCAAATCGAGCTGGCGCGCGAGGTGCCCGAGGCGATGAAGCCCCGGCGCATCGCCATCAACAGCGGACCGGCGCAGGACAACATCCGCACCATCGAACATCAGGCCGCCTGAAGCGGCTTCCCGCACCAAGTTGGCGTGCTCGGTCCCCGACCGAGCGCGCCACTCGTGGAGAACGCCTGTGAACAACACTCGCAAGACCAAAACCAACTTCGATATCAATGCACTGCTGCATCCGGCCGCTGCCTACGAGCACCCAATGGACGTGCTGCGTGACGGGGAACTGTCGCTAAATGAGAAGCGCGCCATTCTTGCTTCGTGGGCGTCAGACGCCTGCGCAATCGAAGCCGCGCCAGAGCTGAGGCGACAGGGGAGCGGGCCGCCCGTCTCCTTCGACGACATTATGGAAGCGTTGAAGGTCCTGGACGGAGACGCGCACGCCCGAACGGATTACGGCAAACTGGTGAACCGGGTCCGCCGGGTTCGCGATCTCTACGGTCGCGGTGAGGGTGGCAGTGGCGGCATCTTCCTCTCGTAGCCGGATCCGGGCCCGCGGCCGTTGGCCTTAACGGTGACCGCGGGCCGCTATTACCTCGTCCGAAACGAGTGGAATTCGGAGGCGTATTGGGTCGTCTCAGCTCAAAGCCGACGATGTCGCCCCCTCCGAAGCTGACAGAAGCTTGGGACTTCGTCCCTTGAATTAAGCCAGCAGTCTTGATCACTGTGCCGGGCGCCTGCGGCACTTCCAGGGCCACGCCGTTCTTATTAGATGAGGGGCCCCGAGCCTCATTAAGACCCAATGAAAGTCCTTTGAGGGTGTCTCGGTGGCTCGCCGAGCGCCGCGTGGACCTGAAGACCATCGCCGAGATCGCGGGGCACGCCAGCATCCGAACGACAGCCACGGACGTCGAGAGCAGCCAACGCCGACTACCGTGCCAGCCGCTCCCGGGAAATTGGGGACCCAAAGTCCTCCAGTGAGTCTAGAACCTATCTGACCACGTTGGGTCGCTTCCGTAACGCTTCAAACGACCAAACAAGAAGGCGCTGGCGCGTCTTGGGGGGCCGGCGCTATCCTTTAGCCACCAAAGCAAAATATGGAGCCCGCCGGCTCTACAATGAACCTGGACTCTGTCTGGCTGCGCGGTGTCGTTCCTGACATGATGCTTTCTAATAAATGAGGTTGAGAATATGGCAAAGAAAAAGACATCCTCGCTTGTGGGAATGATCGGTGAAGCGGTTAGCGACATTGTGGATGCTGCAAGCGTAGCGGCTACCGGCTCACAGCTCGGCGTGCTTGAACTGGCAGCGGAAGAGGAAATGAACCCAACGCCGACTAAACGAAAGCCAAAGGCGAAAGTGGCTCGGAAGAAAACGAAGGTCGCGCCGAAATCCAAGAGGAAGACAAAGAAAAGGCAGAAACGTTAAGCGCCCGCGTCGTTGAACACGGATAGTCGACGATGCGCCCCACTTGCCATGATCGGAGAGTATTCTGATGGGTGATGTCTACGAGCCGGCTCGAGTGGCGGCGGTTCAGGCCGCTTCCGTTTTCCTCGACCGCGAAGGATCAACGGAGAAGGCATGTCGGCTAATTCGCGAAGCCGGCGCACGTGGCGCCCGCGTGATTGGCTTTCCCGAAGGCTTCATTCCGGCGCACCCGGTGTGGTTTCACCATCACCCCGCGACTGCGGGCATCTCGAACAAGCTATCGGTGGAGCTGTTCAAGAATTCCGTCGAGATTCCTGGCGCTGAAACGGAGGCGCTCTGCGCGGCTGCGCGCGACGCACATGCCTACGTCGTTATCGGCGTGTGCGAGAAGCTGCCGAACACGCTGGGCACCCTGTTCAATACACAGCTATATATCGGGCCTGATGGTAGTCTTATCCGCAAGCACCAGAAGATCATGCCCACGGTCGGAGAAAGGCTAGTGCACACCGGCGGTCATGGCGACACGTTCGGCGCATTTGCGACCGAATTCGGACCCGCGTCCGGCCTAATATGTGGTGAGAATTCAAATCCCCTAGCGGTTTTCGCGCTGATCGCCGAAGGCACCCGCATTCATGTCATGAGCTGGCCAAATCATTTCCCGACGAGTGGAGACCCTTTACGGAATCGGGTCGCCATCGACTCGCAGGCCTTCGCGCAAATGAGCAAAGCCTTCGTGATTTCTGCGTGCGGCACGGTCGACGAACGAATGATCGAGATGCTCAAGGTCGACTCAGAGGGCGAACAATTCCTGCGAAATCCGGACTGCTGTGGCGGGAGCGTGATCGTCAATCCGATGAGCCGAATTATTGCTGGCCCGATGGGGCCGGAAGAAGGGATTCTTTACGCCGATTGCGATCTTGAACTCGCCATCCAGATGAAACTGCGCCACGACTTCGCCGGCCATTATAACCGCCCTGACATTTTTCAGCTTCATGTGAATCGAGCTGCGCCGCAGCTTTATCACGTGCACAACGCGGAACCCCCGCAGCAGCTTGCCAAAGACGCGCTAAGCGCCCTTCCGAAACCGGTCGCGCGCTTGGCACCGCCCGATGCAGAGCCGCAGGAGTCAAGCGCCGCGTCTGGCGAGTAGGCCGCTGCCTCCGAAGCTGACAGGTAAATTGGGACCTCATATTGGATGAGGCACACCGAGCCTCATTGGTGGCTCAACTATTCGGCAAACCTTGTTGAATGGCTCGCGCACCAGAAACGAAGTCCGCCGGTAAATCGGCTCTGGTGAAGGGCATGGGCTATCACTCGGTTCGTCCGCCGAAAGTGAATCCGCGCGACTTCATCCCACGACTGGCCAAAAAGTGGTTGGAGGGGTGGGGCACGTCGCGGCGGCGATGCCTGCCGACAATGGCGCCGCCCGAGGCTTCCAAGAAAATAACCCGACGGCGGCGGTCAACAAGTTTCGTATTGAATTATCGTGGCTCCTGTGTTCACTCGTGCCGTCCGAACTCAACGCAGTCCGTGAGTTCGACGCGTTAACGGACAAGACAAAAGGTGCGCTCTCGGACATGAAGCGCACTTACTCGCTCAAGCTCTTCGCTGGGGGTGAGGAGACACAGGCATTGTTCGCCTCGCTCTCAGCTGAGCTGAAGGCGCTTACGAAGTAATCTTACCACGCCCCCCCGCTGTCCTGAGCCAGCCGACTGGATTTAGCGGTCGGCTATCTCCAGTGCACTGGAGCAAGCAGACGGGCCGCACGTCCGCGCTGCGGCTGTACCCTCGGCCCCTGGCCTCGGGTTGCCTTCGCGGCCGGTCCGTCCCGGCGGTGCATGGCGCGGGCAAGCCGCGCCGCTGCCCCATATAATACCGGAACAAGCGTCCGTGACGCGGTGTTCTCCGGTCATGGACGACGACACCACATCGCCGCCAGGCACGCCTAGCAGCCGAACATTCCGACGCCTTCACCAGCGGCGGGAGCTGCTCGCCGCGCTCGACAAGATGCTGAGCGCATATTGGCAGGCGTTTGTTGCGGAGTGCGAGCCCCTCGCTGAACCCGCACTGGAACGTGCCTTGGAGCGTTACGCGAAGGAGGTCCCGCCGCGCTAGATTGCCGCCGGCGGTAGTTTTTCGCCATGGACGACGAGATCCCGCAGTGTCCGAGCTGTCGCGCCCCAATGCAGTTGCGCACCCTTGTTCCGAGTATTGAAGGCCGCCCCGAGCTTCGCACGTTCCGCTGTGCGAGCTGCGGAATCATCAAGACCGAGCTCGTCGAACCAAAGAAGAAGCCGGCGTAGGTCGCGCAACCGGTGGCCGCTCAGTGCGTTTCCGGACCAACGCCCGGATTTATTCAATGCCGACGAGAGCGAAGCCGCCAGCGTGTCCGGTGTGGCAAGCAGACGGCGCTTCTGCGCACAATTGAGAAAAATGATGCCGACCGCGTGCTCAACGTATTTGAGTGCGCCGGATGTCGGCTGTCTTATACAGTCGCCGAGGACGAGGAAGAGGAGCGTCGCGATCCTTGATTGTTCAAGCTGCGCGTTCCCGTGCAACGTCACGTCATGGCCCGCTCAATGAAGGCGTTGTACTCGTTGCTCCAGGCGGATATTTGCAGTCGCGCTTCGCCAGCTCGACGGCGTCTTCGTAGCTTGCGCCGCCCTTCGCGATCCTCTCGGACAAGATCAGGGCAGGCTTACGGACCCGCGGCGGCAGCTCGCTAAGGTAGCTCATCCGTTGATGAGCCGAGCCTCTCTGATAAGGGACACGTGCATGTCCCTTAGATAGAAGCCGCCGTCCTCTAGAACGATTTGTCCCTTATAGCGCGTGAGCAGAAGAGCCCGATCGCGAGAGAATCGTCGTCGCCACCTTCACCCGATTCAGCCGTGCGAACATCTTCCGATTTTTCCCATTGAAGGCGAAATCTCGATTAGAACCCAGGCAGCTTCGCGCCACTGTGAAGAGCAATTCGTCGATCATCTCCTCGACCTGTTCCTTCACGCCTTTGAGCTGGCTCTCCACCTTCAGCTCATCGAGCCGCTGCGCCGTGCTGAGCGCCCTGCGGCCGTTGCGAACGGTGAGGGTGCTGCCGCCTTCGGGGGGCGTTGGCGTAGAGCGCTTTCGCGACGTCGCGCGCCTCCATTTTTTGAGATCCCTTTGAGAGCGTCAAACGAGTGTCCCTTACCGTTCTCTGCAACTATATTAGTGGACCTCGTTTGCCGAGACAGGAACTTTACGATGCTAAAACGAGTCGGTAGTTGGTGGCGCGGCCTCCGCGACTCTACGAAAGCGGTTATTGCCGTCGGTGCTACCATCTTGCTCGTTGTTGTGTGGGCATCAATAGAACGCCCGGGTGCCCGGCTTGCAGACCTTTGGTCATCTGGGCCGGCAGAGTCGTCGCGATAATGTCCTGCTATTGGTGATTGCCCACACCCCTATCATTTAGCCACCCCGCGACCGTCGGGTTTGGCCGCATCCTTCGCAACGGCGCCTTCCGCGATTTTCGCTTGGTCTTCCCATGCCTCCGCAATCTTCAAAAGGATTTCTTTGTCCGACGGCTTGGCGTGCGCCGCCAAGCGCTGACACTCTTTCGCAAACTGACGGTATTTTTCGACCTCTTGCATGTTGTTGACCTCCTCAGTCATCCCACAGAGGAAAGCCCACGAATTGGAACTCGTTGCTGCCGCGCGCGGCGTTGTGAACTCTCGTGAGTGCGGGAACAGAGCGCAGACGGTCGCGTTCTATAAGGTTGTGAATATTCGGGGCCGATGTGGCGAAAGCTGATGAACATCGGGAACGCGCCGCGGCGTGCTTGCGGCTAGCGCAAGAGGCCTCGGACGACCAAACCCGCTCTCTGTATTTGATGATGGCAGAGGCGTGGCGCACGCTCGCTTACAAGGCTGAGACCTACGAAGCTCCGCCAGACGAGGACGGGGAGTAGCGCGGTTGGCCTAGGTCGCGCGCGCTCGCAATACGCTAGGTCTGAATAGAAGTTTACGGATTCGAAGGCGGTCGCTTTACCAAGCGGCAAGCGGGGCGGAGCTATCTTCCCGCTCGCATGGACAACCGGCGTGCACCGCCGCAACCATGGATTGCACCATCAGAAATATGTCCGCGACGGGTGCAGTGCTGGAAGTCGGCAGTCCCGTCGGCATTCCCGATGAGTTCACGCTGCTCGTCAAACCGGAATTCGTGAAGCGGAATTGCCGCGTTGCGTGGCGCTCGGCAAAGCGCATTGGCGTGCGGTTCGTGTGAACGTTGGGAGTGTCTGGAGACCGCCATATCGTGAGACGCGCAACGGGAGGATTGACAGAACTTCGACGCCGCGTGCATGGTTTGTTTTCGTGTCGATCGAGACCCTTGGCGAGGCATTCAGCGCTGGCTGGCGCATCAAGGTCCGCTGCGCCTGGGGGCCGCACGACGGCATGAAGCGCGTGCGGGAGTGCGTCTTTGGCGGGGAGCTCGACCTCTAGACGCTGATCTGGACGCGGGGCCGAGACTTCCCTCTGACGATGCTGGAGAGCCGGCTGAAGTGCCCGCGATGCGGGTCACGGCGGGTGCGCGTGGCCTTTACCGTGCCGCCAACCACAGCGCGAGCGAGCGCATAATCTCTTTTCGTTCACAATCGAACGGAGCGTACGGGTCGCTTTCCGAGGTCACTGGCTCCTTTTATCGCATCAGCATGCGCACATCAGCCGAATGCCGAAAGCTTGCGGCAATGTAGATCAAGCGGGCAGAGCGTGAACCCGATGAGCGCCGGGCCAACGCCCTGATCTCAGCAGCGAATGCCTGGCTCCTCCTTGCCCGCGGCGTCAGACGCCTGGAACTCAATTCGAAAGCCCGGAAAGACGACCTATTACGCAGCAAAAGCGGGCCTGGTTGACCTCCCGCAAAGCGCGGCAGGCCGGCAACGCTATCCTCGCTATATGTGCGAGACAGAGATAATCGCGCACCGGCTGCAATCGTTCGCGGAGCTTCACCGTGACATTGCCGCGCAGTGCGGGGACCGAGCGGCAGCGGCCGAATTCTCTGCGCTGGCGCAGGAATGCATCCAGAAGGCGGCGCGGTTCGCGTCGCACGGAACTGCCGAAGAGGGTTTGCTCACTGACAAAAGAAAAGGCCGCGTCGATGGGCGCGGCCTTTTCAAACGACGCGGGCGAGGTTGGGGGGTAAGGGGAAGACCCGGAGCCCGCGTCACGTCACATCTGCAAAACACAGAAAAAGCCGAGTCGTTCCGCCGTCGAGGACCAGCTTAAAAAAAAAGCCGCCCAGCGGGGGCCCACTAAGCGGCACTGGAGTTTCACGTGGGATACGTTTCGATAATGCGACAATGCAGAATTGAGTTCCGCGCCGCATAAAGAAAAGGCCGCGCAGCGGATGAACGCACGCGCGGCCTTCCAGCGCGCGATCAAGGAGGCATACTTGTGCGGCGCTGTATCCTGAATCTGGCGCGTGGTGCGGCGCGGTGCAAGACCGACATCGAACAAAACCTACTCATTTAATCTCACAAATGTGCGGGTAGGACTGCGGGTACGCCGCTAGACGACAGTGGAGGAATTGCATATTCTACAGGCTCTTGTGCGTTGCCTTCGATTGCGGCCATGGCACCACCTGCTCCATCATCAGCGCGCCGGATCGTGGTTCCTGCATCCGTCGCGGGCCAATGACTTGGTGCGATCAGCACTTTTATTTTTCTGTTCAGAAATATTGGATCGAGCAACTTGCCCATTACTAGCAACGGATAAGTGGACTTGGGCCGGGACCCTTCGTTGTTTATCGCGGGGCGGTCGATCTGAAGAAGAGAAACGGATTCGACCCGGCCACCGTTGTGGACGCTCTCTTCGGACAGAACGGCTGGGGGCGGTCTTGGCGAGACACCAATTACGATTTCGTGCACTACCATTCCGAAATGTACGAACCGATGGGCGTTGCTCGCGGTTCCGCGCTGATCGAGTTCGGCGGCGTCAAAGGACGCCGGACTCGCCTCAAGGACGGCGACGTAGCTATCGTCCCGGCCGCGACCGGCCATCGATTGATCGAATCCAGTCGCGATTTTCTGGTTGTCGGCGCGTACCCGCCCGAAGGAACGTACGACGAGTGCACGGACACGCGAGAGCGCGTGGAGGCCAAGAGGCGTATCGCAAAGACCGCGACGCCGAAGGCGGACCCGGTAAAGCAGAGGCGGACCCTTGTCAGCCTTGTGATCACGCAGGAAGAGCTGACCATGGCGGCCGTTACCACGGGTGACGTCGTCGGGACGCTGTTCGAGTATGGACAGCGTCTCAGCCTCTCCGGCGGCAATCCCTATCGCGCCCCTGCCTATATTCGCGCCGCCGATGCTCTCGCTACGGCAGCAGTGGACTCAAATAGGGTTCCGCCGCCGGCCACGCTCGTGTTCTTAGTCGGGTGCACGTTGTTGATCGGGTTGCCGGCTACTCTAGGCCATTAGGTTTTCGAGCCGAATTGGCAACTGGCGCACGCGGATTCCCGTGGCATTGTAGACCGCGTTCGCTACCGCCGCCGCCGTACCGACATTGCCGAGTTCGCCCAGACCCTTGATACCGGCCGGATTGACGAACTTGTCCCGCTCGGGGACGAGGATGACATCGAGGTCGCGAATGTCGGCATTCACCGGGATAAGGTAATCGGCGAGGTTGTCGTTGACGTAGCGCGCGTTGCGCTTGTCAATCTCGGTGGCCTCATGCAGCGCCGAGGATATGCCCCAGATCATCCCGCCCATGAGCTGGCTGCGCGCGGTGCGCGTGTTCATGATGCGGCCGGCGGCGAAGGCGCCCACGATGCGCGGCACGCGGATCTCGCGCGTGAGCTTGTGCACGCGCACCTCGACGAACTCGGCGCCGAGCGCGTACATCAACTTCTTGCCCCTGGATCCGCCGCTCAGAAACGGCTTGCCGTGGTAGAGCTGCGCCATCGCCTCTGGCTTGGCGCCGGTCGGGAGGTACTCGGCATATTCCTCGATGGCGCCGACGCCGAGGCGCTTGAAGCCGGCCTCGAGATTGCGGCCGGTGCCGGTGTTGCTGCCGGTCATGGCGTTCGGCGGCGCGAGCTTGGCGAGGATGGCTTCGCATGCCTTCATGACCGCGTTACATGTGCTGGCAGTGGTGTTCGATCCGCCCGCCACCGGCGCCGGCGGAAAGCGGCTGTCGCCGAGCTCGACCTGCACATGCGACAGCGGCACGCCCAGTTGCTCGGCCGCCATCTGGCCGATGACGGTATAGGCGCCGGTGCCGAGGTCGTGCGCGGCGGTCTGCACGCGAACGCGGCCGTCGGCCTCCAGGCGCACGCGCACCGCGGAAGCGCCGACATGGGTCGGATAGATCGCGGTGGCGCAGCCCCAGCCGACCAGCCAATCGCCGTCGCTCATGCTGCCGGGCTTGGCCTCGCGCTTCGACCAGCCGAACTTCTCGCCGGCCTGTTCGTAACATGTCATGAGCGAGCGCGACGACCATTCCTTGCCGGTCGTGTCCGTCATTGAATCGTTCTTGCGGCGAAGCTCGACCGGATCCATCTCGAGCTTGACGGCGAGTTCGTCCATCGCGCTCTCGAGCGCATAGATGTACGGCACGACCGGCGGCGAGCGCATGAATCCCGGCGTGCCGCGGTCGGCGTGCACCAGCGACACATGCGTCTTCACCGTGCCGTAATTATAGACGCGCGCGGAATCCTCGACGCCGGCGACCGTGTAGGGATCGGGCCGCGACGTGATCTCGAAGCCTTCGTGGCTGAAGCCCTTGATCGTGCCGTCGAGGTCGGCGCCGAAGCGGATCTTGTGCCGTGTTTCCGCGCGGTAGGTTTGAATGGTGAAGCCCTGGTCGCGCGTGGCGACGAGCTTGACCGGCCGGTTGAGCACCTTCGCCGCATAGGCGACGAAGCCCGTCCGCGGTGAGAATTGAGCCTTTGAGCCGAATGCGCCGCCAACATACGGGCTGACGATGCGCACCTTGTCGTCGGAGATGCCGAGCTTCTTGGCGATGCTGGCCTTCTGCCCGTAGACGAACTGGCTGGGTTCATAGATCGTCAGTTCGTCGCCGCGCCATTCGACGGTGGTGGTGAAGAGTTCGATGGGGTTGTGATGCTCGGTCGGCGTGCCGTACTCGGCCTCGATCTTCACTGCGGCGGCGGCGATCGCCGCGTCGGCGTCACCCGCCTGCGGCAACTCCTTGGCGCGCTCGCTGGCCTTGCTCGCATCTTCTTCAGTCACGCCGGCCGAGCCGAAGGTCGCGCTGGGCTTTTCCGCCTGGTACTCGACCTTGACCAGTGAAGCTGCTTCCTGCGCCGCTTCATAAGTGTCGGCAACGACCATGCCGACGATCTGGCCGTCGTGAAAGATTTCCGGTCCCATGTCCTGCATCGATTGCGTCGCGCCGCCCCCGCCGGTCGAGAACGGCACTTTCTGAAGCCCCCTCGTGTTCTCGTACGTGAACACTTCGAGCACGCCGGGCACCCCTTTTGCGGCACGCGCGTCGATCGAGTTGATGCGGCCCTTGGCGATCACGCTGGTGACGAGGAAGGCGTAAGCCGGATCGTTGACGCCGAAATCGGAGCCGTAGCGGGCCTCGCCCGTGACCTTGGCGCGACCGTCGAGGCGCGGCTCGGGGCGGCCCATATTGTCGAGCGGGGTGGGGGCGGCGCGGTTCATGTGCTGCACTCCGTTCAGATTTTCATGTCGGCGGTTTCACGCAACGCGCGCACCAACGTGCGTTTGCCGAGTTCAACCTTGAAGGCGTTCTCACGGCGTGGTGAGGCGCCGGCAAAGGCCTTCTCCGCCGCCGCCTTCAGCGTCTCATCGGTGAGCGTCTGGCCCCGCAAGGCTGCTTCCGCCTCGCGCGCGCGCCACGGGACCGCCGCCAGCCCGCCCAGGGCGATGCGCGCCTCGCGAACCTGTCCATCGGTCATGTCGAGCGCAACGGCGGCAGAAGCGAGCGCGAATTCGTAGGATTCGCGGTCGCGCACCTTCACGTATTTCGATCGCTTCGCCCACGGCGCGGGCGGAACGACAAAGGCGGTGATGAGATCGCCTGGCTGGAGCACCGTCTCGACGTGCGGAGCATCAGCCGGCTGCCTGTGCAATTCCGCGAACGGAATGGTGCGCGAGCCCGACGGGCCCGCGACATCGACGACGGCATCGAGCGCGATCAGCGCCTGCGCGAAATCGCCCGGATAGGTGGCGATGCAGCGGTCGGAGACGCCGAGTACCGCGTGGTTGCGGTTGACGCCGTCCATGGCCGCGCAGCCCGAACCCGGCGAGCGCTTGTTGCAGGCAGCATAGGACATATCACGGAAGTAAGTGCAGCGGGTCCGCTGCAGGACGTTGCCGCCGAGGCTCGCCATGTTGCGCAGCTGTGGGCTGGCCGCGAGATAGAGCGATTGCGCGATGACGGGGTAGTTCTCGAGGACGTCGGCATGGTCGGCCGCCTGCGCCATCTTCACCAGCGCCCCGAGCCAGAGGCCGCGCGGGCCGAACTCGATCTCGCCCGAGGGCGTCTCGTCGAGCGCATTGATGTCGGTGACGAGCTCGGGCTGCATCACGTCGAGGCGCATCAGATCGACGAGTGTCGTGCCGCCGGCGAGATACTGGCTGCGCGCGCGGACAGAGACCGCCTCGCGCGGCGTCTCGGCCAAATGATGCGTCGCGACGGCGCCTTGTGCGGTCGTGGCGCGGGCATAGACGAAGGGGTGCATGGCGTCAGGTCTCCTTCATCTTCGGCTTGGCGTCTTTGACGGCGTCGACGATGTTCGGGTAGCAGGCGCAGCGGCAGAGATTGCCGCTCATGTATTCGCGGATCTCGGCGTCGCTGCCGGCGTGACCTTCTGTGACGCAGGCGACCGCCGACATGATCTGCCCCGGCGTGCAGTAGCCGCACTGGAAGGCGTCATGATCGATGAAGGCCTGCTGCATCGGATGCAGCGCGCCGTCCCGACCGGCGAGGCCTTCGATGGTCGTGATCTCGCGGCCTTGCGCCATCACCGCGAAAGTGAGGCACGAGAGGACGCGTTTACCGTCCATCAGCACGGTGCAGGCGCCGCACTGGCCGTGGTCGCAGCCTTTCTTCGTGCCGGTGAGACCGACGTGTTCGCGCAAAGCATCGAGCAGGCTGGTGCGGACGTCGAGCGACAGCCGCCGCTCCTGACCGTTGACATTGAGGCTGAGGGTGAGCGGCTGCCGCGGCGAAACCCGCGCGGGCGCGTCGGAGGCCTGGCCGCGTGCTTTATCGAGAAGAGAAACGGTCATGGTGGATGCCACGGTGGTGCTGAGAAAGTTCCGGCGACTCACGCCGCCCGCTGCGCGGGTTGATGACGAATCGTGCATCGGACCCCCTTGCTTGTTCGTCGCGCGCGTCTTGCAGCGCACGCGATGTCGCTTAACGGGAGCAAGTCCCGACGCGGGCGCGGGTTCCTGCCGGCAACATGAATTCGGAATGGCTCTCGGGCGCCGGAACCTGGGCGTCCGTCAGTCGCGAACGAAGTCGCGGAACGGGGGGCAATCGTTCCTTCGGGAAATTGGAATGCTCCTTGGAAGCGTCGTTCCCCGAACAAAATCCGCTTTGTATGCTGGCTCGTTCCACGGCTGCGGCATAAAGTCAGTTTGAACCAGTTTGCATATTATATCGGGGTACGATATTTATTCTGTTTGAAAGAACCAAAAATAAACCGCTATGTTGTTAGGGTGCGGTCAGTACTGGGACATGGCGCAATCGTCGCCCCCGCGCTTTGGCCTAGCTGACCGCGCCCTGAATCTCAGGCGAACACTGATCCGGCCGGGAATTTCTCACGGGCTTTGGCCCACTCCCGACGACTAGCCGCATGATATCTGCCAATATGGCCTTCCTCCGCGCGTCCTCATTCGTCGCTGGCGCCGCGCTGCCGATCCTTCTCAGGCTGCCGCGCGGGCTGACTGCTTAATTTCACCCTCAATTGAACTGAAGCTAGTTTGTGCCAAGAAGTGACGTCCCGATCAAAGCGAGGGCCGTCACGCCCATCAGCGCAGTCGCACCCCAGCCGGTCACAATAAGCATGCCCTTTGCTCGAAAGCGGCCCATCGCCTCCGTGTTGGCAACGATAAACATCATGATGGCCATGATGGGAACGGCAACTATTCCATTGATGACCGCGCTCCAAACCAGCATGTCCATCGGATCGATTGGGGTGAAGGTCAATCCGAAGCCAATCAGCGTCGCCGCAGAGATGATGGCGTAAAAGCCGAACGCCTCTGGAAATTTAGCCTCCAATGTCGAGCGCCAACCAAACAGATCACTCATGGCGTAAGCCGCTGAGCCGGCCAACACCGGGATGGCGAGCATGCCGGTACCGATAATGCCCGCTGCGAATAACAGGAATGCGAATTCTCCTGCGATCGGACGCAAGGCATTTGCTGCATCCGCGGCGGTTTGGATTTGGATGACGCCGTTCGCGTGCAAAGTTGCGGCGGTCGTCAGCACGATGGAATAGGACACGACATTCGAGACGATCATGCCAATGGTGGTATCGCGAGTTATGCGCGCGATCTCGCTGCGACCACCCTTGTGCCCCTTTAGAGGTTTGGAGGGGTGTCCGCGATGCATCTCCTCAACCTCCTGCGAGGCCTGCCAAAAGAAAAGATAAGGGCTGATGGTAGTGCCGAGAACGGCAACGACGAGCATGAGATAATCGGGTTTGAACGAAAAGGTGGGCACTAGGGTGCCGAAGATGACATCGCCCAATGGTACTTGCACGAAGAAAATCAGTGCTACGTAAGCGAATAATGCAAGTGTAATCCATTTCAAAAAGGAGGCGTAGCGGTGATACGGTACGAAGACCTGCAGCAGCACCGACGCGGCGGCAAAGATGAGGCAGTGCTCATGCTTGAGCCCGCCAATGAGGAGATAAAGCGCCTCCCCCATCGCCGCGATATCGGCAGCGATGTTTATAGTGTTGGCGGCTAGCAGCAGAAACACGAGGCCGAGCACCACCCATTTGGGTGCGATGTCTTTGGCGTTCGCGGCGATACCCTTGCCGGTAACACGACCGATCTCGGCGCTAATCAGTTGGATTGCGATCATGAACGGAGTCGTCAGGAACACCGTCCATAGCAGCGAGAATCCGAACTGCGCTCCCGCCTGCGAATAGGTGGCAATGCCGGAGGGGTCGTCATCCGCAGCACCCGTCACAAGACCTGGACCGAGCTGGTCCACCGTATCCTCAACGACTGTCTTGGCGCGGGATCGCTTGGCCATTGCTGACTTTACTAGGTTGGCCGAAGCCGTGCCCATACCGCGGGCGTGAGTTTCGAGCCTGGTCAAAAACGCCGGCAGACGCGGTTAGTTGCAGCGGCAGGAACATTGTCGAGAAACGTCGAGTTATCCAGTCGAACCACTTTCACGAGCTCCCTTGTCGTCCTCAAGTTCAAAGAAAGATGGCACCTTAGCCGCACGCCTGATGGGCTTGGTAACAACGCTTGGCGTTGTGTACGGCGATATCGGGACAAGCCCGCTCTACGTCTTCCCCGCTCTGACGAAGGCGGTTGGTCCGGTCGACGCGGCCGGAGTGCTCGGTTGTCTCTCCTTAGTCTTTTGGGCGCTCATTATCATCGTAACGGTGAAATATGCCCTTTTCGTCTTACGGGCGGATAATCGCGGGGAGGGTGGAATTCTTGCCCTGATGTCGCTGACGCAAGCGAAATGGCGTGGCAAAAACCGCTACCTTCTGGTGATCGGCTTAGTGGGGGCGGCGCTGCTATATGGCGACGGGATCATCACGCCAGCGATCTCAGTCCTCAGTGCCGTCGAAGGCCTAAAGGTCGCGAGCCCAGTTTTCGAGGCATACACTACGTACATCGCGGCTGTCATTCTTCTTGTCCTGTTTGCGCTGCAACGGCTCGGTACGGCGAAGCTCGGTGGTGCGTTTGGCCTGTTGATGGCCGTCTGGTTTCTAGCCATCGGCCTGTTTGGCCTCGCGGGTATCTGGCAGAATCCGCATGTGCTCGCCGCCGTCAATCCGGCCTACGCAGCTATCTTTCTTGCACGCCATGGACTTGGAAGTTTTGCGATCCTGGGCGCGGTCTTTCTCTGCGTCACGGGTTCAGAAGCGATGTATGCCGATCTCGGCCATATTGGCCGCGCGCGCATCCGCATCGCGTGGCTCGGGCTAGTCTTGCCTGCGCTCCTTCTGAACTACGCGGGGCAGGCCGCGATGTTGAGCGAGCAAGGAGGAAGATCCGATCACCCGTTTTTCACGCTAGTGCCGCAGATCGTTCTATACCCGGTAGTAGGCCTCGCTACCCTCGCGACCATTGTCGCGAGCCAAGCGATCATCTCCGGCGCATACTCCATGACACGCCAAGCCGTGCAGCTCGGCTGGATGCCAGGCCTCAAAATCATTCAAACTTCGCCAGATGAATACGGGCACCTTTACGTACCGCTCGTTAATTGGATAATGATGCTGCTGACTCTCGCGCTCACGCTTGCATTCGCAAGCTCCGACCGTCTCGCGGGCGCGTACGGTGTCGCGGTTTCTGCAACATCATTGGCTACCACTGCGCTACTCTATCGCGTCATGCGGGTGGGATGGCGCTGGCGCCTTCCCATTGCGGCACCTGTGCTTGCGTTCTTTTTCATTATCGACTTATCTTTTTTTGCCGGCAACGTCATCAAGATCGCAGACGGCGGGTGGGTTCCCTTGCTGGTGGCCGCGGCGCTCTTCGTCATCATGACGTCGTGGCGCGACGGGATGGATGCGCTTGATCGCGAGCAGGACCGCGACCGCGTGACCGTGACACATTTCGTGCGCCAGCTTCGAGAGAAGAAAATTCCTTGTCAGGAAGGAGCGGTATTATTCCTCACTCGCTTGCAAGGCGTCGTGCCTCCTGTCATCGCTGATCACGTTCGCCAACTGGGCGGGTTCTATAAACAAGTTGTAGCCCTCACGGTGTGCTTCTCGCAAAGCCGCCCGCGAACTGATCCGCAGCAGCGGATTGCCATCCGCCATCTCGGTCCCGGCTTTTGGCACCTTACAATCACGTTTGGTTTTGTTGACGTGCCGGATGTGCCTCGCGCACTGCATATTGCCAAGACAAAGTGTCCGTTTGATATGGATGACGCGCTGTATTTCAGCGAGCGCGACCGGATCGAGCGCCGTCGCGTAAAGCCGCGCATGGCGGACTGGCGGCGAATAATATTCTCATTCCTCTACCGCAATTCGCTTCATCCTGCAGACCGCTTCAATCTCCCGGCGTCCAATTTCGTGCAGATCACGCGGGCTCGGCAGCTCTAAGGCCCTTTCGGTGAAGTCGCTGCAACCCGCGGCCGCGGCTTTCTGAACGTCGCCTGTGCCTCCCCGGGAAATGTCAGCTCTCTGACGCGTTAGGGTTTAACTCCGACGCTGCGCGACATTGTACGCAGAGCAAGAGTAGTATTTTCGGCGGGGGGTTGAACCCAACGGTCAAGGTCGTGGACACGCAATTCAGTGACTTAAATAAATTCGAATGCGCTACGTCTTCAGCGCTGCTGGAACTCACGAAACAACACGATTTGATGGAGGCCCTTGTCGACTCCGAAGTACGCGCGAGCGTGATAAGGTTGCTGTCGAGCAGCCTGCGAGCCTCTCAATTCCTCCAGTTGGAGCGCAAGCGCCTAAGGCAAGCCTTCACCGGAGCCAGTGAGGCATAACTGACAAAACTGACCAGAAGGCCGTGGACATGGCAAGTTACGCTCCCAGAAGCGATGATCATTAGTTCAGCCCGGAGAAGATTGAGGCTCTCTCGGTGTGGTGGAGAACGTATGCGTGGCGGCTGCAGGCGCTCACGTGTGCCCGCAGCTCAGGAATATCAACGCGCATTGCTTTGGAAGAGGAAGAGGGATCAAGCGTCCATCCATCTACGCTGCATGAAGGAGCGCGGCCTCGTATAGCTCCGACTGGGCCCGCACCGTGCGGTGCAGATTAGATGCGATGCACCCGCGGCAAGTGCCACGCAGGCAGAGTTTCTCGAATAAACTCCACCGTCAGTAGCCCTTCATCCCTCCCGGCGAGACGGCACCTTCTTCGGCAAGCCCCACTCCGTGTCAGCCAGAGTTCGAATTCGTCGTCGATCACCCGGCCATGGTCGACGTGAATATGAGCGGCTGCTGACGAAATGCGCATAATTGTGCAGTCCAGTAGTCCGTGCGCGGTTTCAAGCCATGCCGGGTATGACAGTTCCACGCCGTCCATAGCGCTCGCAGAAGGCACTTGCTCAGTCATGCTGACCCCCGATCGTTTACGGGAGAATGTTGACCGCTCCGTGGCGTTCCTAAACGGCGGGCGGAGTCCCTGGAGACGCTTAATGCGGAGCAAATTCGATGATCGAAAGAGTGTCTCAGGGCGGACAAACGGTCCGAGTGATCTGCTGTGTTGAGCAACCGCCGGGGTCTAATGTCGGGTCTTCGGAGTTTTTGTGAAGACAGGCGCCCTGTCGCTATGTGTTCGCGAGTCGCTCCGCTTCGGGCGGCATCAAGCAGACCAAAGTGTGCACAGACGCGACCACAAGCAGCCACACTGTGATCAAGGCGGCCTGCGAGGGGTGCTCTTGTACCCGCCTGCGATTTGCCTCCCCGCAGACAAACAATAATCCAGAGGGGGGAGGGGGAGAGGCCGCCCACAAAGGCGGCCTCTTTCGTCAGGGTGCAGGTGCAGCAGCAGCCAACCGGTATCACGGAACGCTGGTTATCAGGCTGGCGGCGAGTGCTTCTGGGCAAAGATGAAACGTCTGAGGTGGGGCCTGACGCAGCCGATCGTCAGCCGCAGATCGCATTCCAGGCTTCTGGTGCGGCGCCCCTTTAACGAAACACCGATCCGCCGCCGATGTTATCCCACGTCATCTCTCGGTTGTCCGAGGTCGTATGCCGATTTGGATTTCTGCCGGACTGTGGGGCTTGCTCGGCGCCTCCTCCCTCCTTGCGGGCGCCGCGCTGGCCTTCCTGGCCAAGCTCCCGCGATGGCTCACCGCCGGCATCATGTCCTTTGGATGCGGCGTGCTCATTTCAGCGGTCGCTTACGATCTGCTCGAAGACGGATTTGAGGAGGGAGGGATCCTGCCGATCGTCGTCGGCGCCATCGTGGGTTCCGCCGCCTACGCCATCGCCGATTGGCTCGTCTCCCGGAGAGGTGGGCAGAATCGTAAGCAATCGGGAGAGGGAGAGCAGCAACATGCCTCCTCGGGTGGTGGCCTAGCGATAGCGATCGGGTCTCTTCTCGACGGCATACCCGAGAGCATCGTCCTCGGGCTCGG